>Ga0172367_10002215_pt1 | contig 26880 bp, 23 predicted proteins | sample Lak10m_FD_114542 | JGI IMG/M metagenome (GOLD analysis project Ga0172367, IMG submission 114542) | Freshwater microbial communities from Kabuno Bay, South-Kivu, Congo - kab_022012_10m | ecosystem: Environmental > Aquatic > Freshwater > Lake | place: Democratic Republic of the Congo: South-Kivu...
ATCTCGCGCACGATGCCGCGATGGGCGCCGACTTGAATCACGTCACCGACTAAAAATTGTTTTTCAAAGATAATGAACAAGCCGGCGAATATGTCTTCAATTAGGCTTTGGGCGCCAAAAGAGACCGCTAAGCCGAGGATGGCGGCCGCGGCTAGCAACGTTGCCTGCTGCACGCCCCAGGCGCTCAGCACCAGGAAGATGGCCACGATGACCGCGGTATAGGTGACCGCACTTGTGAACAAGCGGCCGACCGTCTCCGAACGATGTCCCTTACGAATGAGCAAGGCCGCCAGAAACACGATCACTTTTTGCAGCACCCATACGAATACGACAATCGCCACTGACTCGATTATCGTTACGTAATTGTTCTTGAGGAAGTCCCAAATATTGAAGAACTTTCCGATGCTGTTATCGATGATGGCCGCAAAGCCAGATGTTGGGAAAATGAGCGGCACTAAGGTTCCAACCAAAATGAGAACCAAAACGACAATCGCAGTTATCAGAAATTTGACTTTGGCGGCTTTGGACATGCTTTTGAAGAATTTCATAATGTGATCTCCTTATGAAAAAAAGGTGTATCTATGACATCGTATTTGTAGTAGTCCGTGTTGTTACGGACACCGATAACGATGCGATAGGCGGGATAGTCAGGTTTGACGATGTTAAGCGTCGATGTCTTGTTCTCCGGGCTCAGGAAACCGTTTTGGCCTGTTGGATATGGGTATGCGGCGCCTTCTTCATATATTTCATAGAAGAAAGATTGGAAGTTATGGTTTGGATCGATCAGCGTGATCGTCGCCTGGATGCTCGTATCGTCCTCGATATAGTCATATTGATAGGAATAAGTTCCCAGTGTCGTCACCTCATATTCGGAAAACATCGTTATTTCCTGTCTCAGCGTCTGCGGATTCACGTAATCCCCGTAGAAACGAATGGTATAGTCGGTGGACGGAAGTAGAGAAGTAAAGGAAACGACGGCTTGCTGTTCGTATTCGTTTTGTCCTGTAGAGGGAATGGTTACTTCCTTGGTGTCCATCTTGCGGCTGCCGCGGTAGAGCTCCGCGGTATATACCGCGCCATCCAGCATATATGAAGGATAGACATACGCCGATACTGACCTAGTGCTGACTTGCTTCAAGTAGGCATAAGCTTCGAACCTAAACGGCATCGGAGTCACGGCTTCATCCAAAATGACGTATTCGGTCAATGAGGTGTAGCCAAGGAGCCTGAAATGCACTTCCGCGTGATAACTGGGTATATCGATAATCGTTGTGCTTGGTGACGCGATAAGTTCAATCGGCGTATATACAAGCGGTTGTGGTTCCATCGATGACGAAGACTCTTCATATATATCCTGGTACACCGAGGCATATTCAAGCGAGAACGCCGTGTATGTTTCTTGTCTATTGTAGTAAACGGTCGTCACTTCAAACGGAATCGCTCCTTGTTCGGTTGCCTCAAGCACATCGACCGAGGCAATAAGGCCTCCGTCACGAGCGAGCGTTTTGATGCGTTTAGAAGCCAGCCGTTCAAGACCGAAGCCTTTATCGGCGACAACTTCGAGAAAATATGAGGTGCCGGTATTCAGGTTGTCAAACGCGCCTAGCGAATAGCCAAACTGAAGCGTCGTTTCGTAAAGTTCCAACTGATTTGACAATCTGACCAATAAGGAATCGTTTTGGATGGCCTGATCGGGATCGACGATGTTGACGCGGTATGAAACGCGGTCTTCGAACACGATGACGTCTTCAAGCGTGGCACGCGGGCTTTGGGGCACGAACACGCTGACGACGACCACCGTGGCCACCGTCATCGTCGCCGCCGAAAAAAGTTTCGAGATCGTTTCGACCCTTAGCTTGTTTTCCGATTGTTCCTGGAAGCGCGATTTACGTGGCACTAAAAAAGCCTCTCTATTACTTTATTACGGATTAAGGCGATAAGTAACCAAAGAGGCTGATTTTGTTTATTAGAACAGCAATTGCTTCATGCGGGCCGGCAATCCGTCGATGTCTTTCAATCGTAGCGAGCACAAAGCAACGCGAATCCCTTGATCGACCGGTACCGCGAAGATGTGTTTTTTCGCCAACGTTTCATAGGCATGGTGTGAATTGTCGCATTTGACGATGACGTAGAATCCGTTGACGTATGGAATCAGCGGCAGCCCGACTTCGCGCGCTTGGTTTAAAAACAGCTGACCGCGCTTGATGATCGTGGCCCGGGCTTCCGCGAGTCCTTGTAGGAACTGGGGTTTATTCTCAGGGGTCATCATCTTATTCAATAGTTCGATCGAAGGGGTCGGAGAGCATGACCAGGTCCCGCGGGCAAGTTCAAATACGCGCGTGCGTTCTTTTTGTAGCCAATCTTTGTCACGGCTCAAGCCGATCAATGCTCCCAGGCGAAGCCCGTAGGCCCCGAAGGTTTTCGATCCGCTGAAGGTGACCATGACGTGGACATGGGGTTTCAAATTGATGAGTTTGGCGGATTTGACCCGTTGATCCGGTTCGCACGAATAATCGATATAGGCGATGTCGTATAAAAGAACCAGTTCGTTATGGGTCATTTCGTTTAAAACGGCAATTAGGTCGTCCCATTCCTTAAGCGACAAGGTGTAGCCGCTCGGATTCTGACACGGGTCGTTCATGACAATGACGATGCGCTGCTGGACTTGGCACAGGTTTATAAGCTTTTCGCGGAAACTGGCCAAGTTGAAGTACTCGCCTTCGAATAGCGAATAATGTTCCAGTTCGACTCCGGCCGGTTCGCTAAAGCGGTCGTATTGCCATCGAACGTCGGACACAAGAATCTTTTCTTTCTTCGGTACGAGCGTATGGAAGACGCTGGCGACGGCGCCGCTGCCGCCTGGCGTGGCGCACACGAAGTGGCTGAAGTTCTTCTTGATCAAGTCGCCGTATTGCTGGAACACCCAGTCGAACACGTTGTCCTTGAAAGGCTGACCGCCATCGACCGATGGATAAGGGATCATCAGTTCGGGCGGCATGCTTTTTAACGTCTCAAAGACGACCGGAAGGCCGCCGACGAAGCCGTTCTCGCCGATAAACATCCCGACCGAAGCGTCGATGACATCATTAAAATGACGCTTGGCTTCACGAGCGTCACGTGAGATCTGCAATATGTCAATAACCATACTCATTCCTTGCCACTATATATTATCACTTCTTCTCCGTTTTGGCCTATCAAATCGGGAAAACAGGAGAATGATTATCATGGTGTTAGAAAGAAAAAATAATGGTTGTTATTATATTAGTTAAGGAGTTTTTATGAGCATATATCAAATCACGGTTGAAAAAGCCAATGGCGAGAAAGTCGCCCTCGAACACTATCAAGGCAAGGTGATGCTGATTGTCAACACGGCGACGAAATGTATCTTCACGCCTCAGTATTCCGCCCTGCAGTATCTATTCGGCAAGTATCACGACAAAGGATTGGAAATCCTTGATTTCCCTTGTAACCAGTTTGCCAAATCAACTCCGGGTACCCCGGAAGAAATCGAAAAATTCTGTGCCAAAAACTATAGCACGACCTTCGACCGGTTTGCCAAAATCAACGTCAACGGTCCCGATGAAAACCTTCTTTACACTTATCTAAAACAGAAAAAGGGCGGTTTGTTCCGTGCCGGTCTGAAGTGGAACTTCACGAAATTCCTCGTCGACCGCTCAGGCAAGGTGATAAAACGCTATAGTCCCTCGGTCAAACCGGAGAAAATCGAAAAAGATATTCTCCCGCTCCTATAGGAATGAGGTTATAACATGTTTTTAGCTTGGAAAGAGCTGCGGCATGCCAAAGGCAAATTCAGCCTGATCGTCGTCTTGGTGGCCTTGGTGGCCTATCTAGTCTATTTTCTCACCTCGCTGGCGTATGGCTTAGCCAGTTCCTATACAAACGGCATCAACGCCTGGAGCGCCGACCAGATCGTGATGACCAAGGACGCCAACGACAACATCATGATGTCGGTGATGACCGACGATGACTATGATTCGATCGTCGGCGCCGAAGAGGTCGCTAAAGTCGGTCTATTCCCCGCGGTCATCAAAGACGTCAACGCGGTTGATCCCGATTTGACTAAGGAAGAGGTATACGCTTTTGGAATCGAAAACGGTTCCTTCATCGCTCCCGACATCACTTTGGCCGATTACGAAGCCGTCGTCGACGATTCGCTACAAGAACTCGGGTATGAAATCGGCGACACCATCATTTTAGCCGGAACCGAAATCGAATGGACCATCGTCGGCTTCGTCAGTAACGCTACCTACCAAACGGCACCGATTGCCTACGTCAATCTTGAAACATGGATGGAATATCGGTTCCGGGCGACCATCCCTGTTCTATTATTCAGCGCGGTCGTCATCAAAGGTGCAGCTTCAATCATCGGCGACAATCTGCAGTTATATACAATCCAGGAGTTCATCAATAATCTGCCCGGCTATAGCGCCCAAGTCGCTACATTCAGTTTGATGATCGGCTTCTTGATTCTTATCGTGGCTTTCGTACTCGGCATTTTCATCTACGTCTTGACGATTCAGAAAACGCCGATGTTCGGCGTCATGAAGGCGCAAGGAATATCCAACGGCTATATCGGCGGTTCGGTTATCATGCAGACGCTGATCATCACCGGGTTCGGCGTGTTCATCGGTCTCGTGCTGACAATAATCAGCGGCATCTTCCTAGGCGGTTTCGTCCCCTTTGCCATCAACGGACTGTTCTATGGGGTCATTACCTTCGCCTTCTTCCTATTCGCGGTGCTGGGGGCGACCTTCTCGGTCAAAGCGGTGCTTAAAATCGACCCGCGCATCGCCATCGGTTAGGAGTAACGCCATGAAAAAACTCATCGAGATGCAAGGCATCACCAAAGACTTTCTCCAAAACGACGACGTCATCCACGCATTGAAAGAGACGAACTTCTATGCCGAAGAAGGCGATCTGATTGCCATCATCGGTCCCTCGGGTTCTGGTAAATCGACATTCTTAACCATCATCGGCGGACTTCAATCGCCAACGACAGGCAAAGTGCTCATCGGAGGCGAAAAGTTCAGCCGACTGAACATGAAGCAGCGGTCAGCGGTCCGGTTTGAAAAGATTGGTTTCATTCTGCAAAGTTCGAACCTGATTCCCTTCTTGACGATTGCCGACCAAATGTTCCTCCATAACAAGATCACCAAAACGAAACCGAATCTCGAAAGGTGGGATTCATTGGCGGAAAAGCTTGGCATCAAAAAACTGAGCAAGAAATATCCCGCCGAACTGTCGGGTGGCGAACGTCAACGCGTCGCCATTGCCAAGGCACTGTATCATGATCCGTTAGTTATCCTCGCCGATGAGCCGACCGCCAGCCTCGATACTTCGCGCGCATTCGAAGTCGTCAAACTTCTGGCCAGGGAAACCAAAGCGCTGAACAAAGCCACGATCATGGTCACCCATGACGAACGCTTGACCGAATTCTGCGACAAGGTGTACCAAATCGTCGACGGCGTCATGACTAGAAAAAAATAACGAGATCATCATCAATAAAAAAACACGGCTGCCATACAGTCGTGTTTTCATTTCCGTGGTGGAGCTGACGAGGATCGAACTCGCTACCTCGTCGTTGCGAACGACGCGCTCTCCCAGATGAGCTACAGCCCCAAACGCCATATTACAATAACAAATCAAACCTCCGTTTTCAATCGCTATTGGTCAATCTGCACGAAGATATCGGCCATCATTTCGGTATATTCATACGTTGGTAAAGCCCATGTTTACGATAACCCGCCAAAAACATTCTGAAGATGCCGATTACCGGGGCTAAAAACACGATAAATCAATTGAAAGCCATTTTCCTTGTAACTTTTAATAATATTACTTTATTAATATACTTAAAAGCATAAAAAACTGCCAATTTTCTACTAGATGAATTGCTGTATTTTATTTCTTTTTTGCGTGATAAAATGACAAAGGAAGTACCAGAAATTGCTTGCTGAAGATACCTCCGGAAACGGATAACTGGACGATCGCGTTTCTTTGGTCGGTATTAACTCCATCGGACTTCCCAAAAGGAAAGGAACATTACATGAAAAAGTTTTCCGCTATGTTTTTCCCACTAATGCTAGCCCTGCCCGTTCTTGCCGCCTGTGCCTCGAGCACCGTGATTTCGAGCGAAGAGGTCAATAATGACCCCGAAAACATCGTCGTCCGTTTCGTACCCTCGAACCAAGCGACCGCCGACCCGGCGATGCTACTGAAACTTTCGGGTATCGAAACGCTTCTCGAAACCAAGATTCCGGGACATACGTTCGATCTCGACATCACCACCGACTATGAAGCGCTGACCGAAGCCATGGTGTCCGAACAAGTCCACGTCGGATTCCTTACCTCCCAGCAATACGCCTACGTCACCGTCGAAGAACCGGGCAAAGTCGAAGTTCTTCTTTCGTCGGTTCGGAACGCCTATGCCGCCCAAATCGACGCCGAAGGTAATGAAAGCACCGACAAAGCCACGATATTGGCCAACGTGAACTCCGCCACTTATAACGGCGAACTCCACGCGACCGCCAAAGTAACTTCCTATTACTCGATGCTGATCGTCAAAAACGATTCGACGATTCAATCCGTCGATGATCTTGAAGGCAAGACCGTTGCCGTCGGATCACAATCATCCGGTTCCGGTTATGTCTATCCGGCCGTGTTGCTGAACCAACATGGACTGAGTTTCACCACCGAGACCCCCGGGGCCGATCAAGTCAAGGCCATGCAGATTTCCGGCGGCCACCAAGCCCAGATCTCAGCCATGGTTAACGGCACCACTGACGCCGCCTTCGCATTCTTGGATGCCCGGTCGGGCACCACGGCATTCGATGCCTATAACGCCGTCGAAGGTCAAAACATCTACCGCGACCTGCGCGTCGTCGATCTGTCGAATGGTATCTACAACGACACCATCTCGGCCGTCACTTCGCTGAGCGCGGAACTAAAAGCCGCCATCCAAACCGCCTTCATGGAAATCATCGAAACCGAATTCGGTTTACAAGCGATGTCGATTTATAACCACACCGGTTACAAAGTCGCTCAAGATTCCGACTATGACGGCGAATGCGAAGTCTATATTTTCAAACGCGACAATCTGTAAAAATCCTTAAGGAAGCACCATCATGATCAAATTCGTTGACGTCGTTAAAACTTATCCGAACGGTGTCCAGGCCCTCAAAGGCGTCAATTTGACGATCGAAGATGGTGAATTCGTAGCCATAATCGGCTTATCGGGTGCCGGCAAATCGACATTGCTGCGCTCGATCAATAAAATGCACGCGATCACGTCAGGACAATTGCTGGTCGACGGTGTCGACGTCGGCCAGCTTAAAGGGAAGCAATTACGGATGCTGCGCCGCGGTATCGGGATGATCTTCCAATCATTCAACCTCGTCAAACGGATGTCCGTCTTTAATAACGTTCTAACGGGTCGCGTCGCCTATCATTCGACGTTCAAGACGCTGTTTGGCATCTTTCCTAAAGAAGACAAGATCATGGCGCTAGAAGCGCTAGACACGATGGGCATACTTGAAAAGGCCTTTACGCGCGCCGACCAATTGTCCGGCGGCCAGCAGCAACGAGTCGCTCTCGCCCGTTCTTTAGCCCAGAAGCCAAAAGTGATCCTGGCCGACGAGCCGGTCGCTTCCCTCGATCCGATTACCACCGTCCAAGTGATGAATGATTTTTCCAAAATTAATCGCGATTTTGGAATTACCATCGTCGCCAACATGCACCACGTCGACCTAGCCGTCAAATACGCCAAACGGATCATCGGCATCCGCGATGGCGTTGTCGTGTTCGACGGATCCAGCGCCGAAGTCAACGACGACATCCTCGGCAAGATTTACGGCCGTTCGCTTGCCCATAACGAGATTCTGGGAGTCGAATGATGCAAGTCTATACCTTGCCTAACGGAAAATCGGTCAAAAAACCGTTCAACCGTTTTTGGATCGTCGTACCCATGTTCATCGCCCTATGCGTGGCGATGGCTTTCGTGATTCCGATTGACTGGAGCAACGTCAATTTTTCCGAATTAGTCGTGATTCTTCGAAAGATGTTCACGCCCAAAGGTACCCGCACCTGGGGCGATTATTTCGGGTTCATGCTGACCCTCGGAGACGAAGTCGCCGATACCCTGCAGATGACGTTTGCCGGCACCCTTATCGGATGCGTTTTGGCCGTTCCCGTCGCTATCATCTCTTCCTCTAACATCGTCAAAGCCAAGTGGCTGTCGATGCCGGTCAAGTTCTTTCTTAACATCATGCGAACGATTCCCACATTAATGTGGACGGCGCTTGCGGTCGCCCTCGTCGGTTTTGGCATTCTTCCAGGTATCGCCGCCATTGCCTTATTCTCGTTCGGCATCATGGGCAAAATGCTTTATGAAGCGATAGAAACCGTCGACATGAGCCCGTTTGAGGCTTTGGAATCGGTCGGCGCCAATAAAGTCGGGGCGTTCCGGTATTCCGTTTTCACTCAAATCGCGCCGATATATATCAGCTACACGATCTACATATTCGAAATCAACATCCGCGCCTCGGCCATGCTTGGTTATGTCGGCGCCGGCGGTCTTGGCAGCGTCATCAAGGACAACGTCCTGTATAACTATGACCGCGTCGGGGCGACGATCATCGTCATGTTCGCCCTCGTGCTCGTAATCCAGTTATTGTCAAACTTCGTGCGGAGGAAGCTTCAATGAACGAACACGTTCAAACGGTGTTCAACAAGCGTCCGCGTACTTGGATTGCCAACATTATTCTGACGGTTATCATCGTCGGATTACTGATTTACTCGTTTGTCGGATCGGAAATCAACTTGATCAGCCTCGCCCAAGCCGGCACTAAATTCAATACGATGATCAATGAGATCGTCGACATCAACTGGGGTTATTTCTTCGGCTATGGCGAAGGGGCCAGTTTCGACGATGGTATCGTCTTCAAGATGCTCGAAACAATCGCGATGACGTTGTTCGGCACCTTGATCGGCGCCATATTGGCGCTGCCGTTCGGCTTTTTGGCTTCCGTGAACGTCGTCGGTAAACGCTGGGCGAAAGTCGGCGAGACGATTCTCGTTCTGATTCGGGTATTCCCGGAACTCATATTGGCGTTCATCTTGGTCAAAGGTCTCGGAATGACGCCGCTGACGGTCATCTTCACGATCGGCATCCACTCGATTGGCATGCTCGGGAAACTGTTCGCCGAGTCGATCGACAATATGGATCGCAGTTCGCTCGAAGCGCTCGATTCGGTCGGCGCTAACGTCTGGCAGAAAGTCCGTTATGGCATTTTGCCAAACATCATGCCGGAATTGACATCGGTGACTTTATACCGCTTCGATATCAATCTACGTTCGGCAACGATATTCGGTCTCGTCGGCGCCGGCGGCATCGGCTTGCCGCTGTCGCTGGCGTTGACGAACACGGCCGATCCGGCTTGGGAAATGGCCGGCACCGTGCTATTGGCGATCGTCATCATGGTCCTCTTCGTTGACTATCTATCTGGTTATCTACGCAAAAAATTAGTCTAACGAGCAAATGAAAAGGTCTTGAATCACATTGGGTACAAGACCTTTTTTTCTGCTTATGCTTGAATGTTATAACTCCACATCGTGAAGTCGTCGAGATCGACCCAGTTATTGGTGCCGCCTGTGAAGTTGATGTGGACGCCGACTTCGACGGTTCCCTCGTTCAAGACGATGCCGCTTTTCTCGATGCGGGTAAGGAGTCCGTCGTTCCAACCGGATGGTTCGATGTCCAACTCATGGACGGTTTCATCTTGCGACACATAAGCATTGGATATGTCGGCCATGTATTCGCCGGAACCGAACACGCCTCCGTTAAGATAGACGCACAAATTAAAGGTGTTCGCGGTCACCTCGACCGAGCGATAGATTCGTAAAGTGGCCGCTCCCGTCGTCCATATCCGCAATTTGCCGTTAGTGAAGTTGGCTTGTTTGCTTGCGGCCGTTCCAGTAATCTCGACGGTCCAGCCTTCATTGGTGGCAAACCCGCCGTTTTCTATATGGTTGCGATATAGCGTCTCGACATTAGCCGGGGCAACCAGCAAATCGGCAATCGTGCCGACCTTAAGCGACACATCGTCGATGTAACCCCAGAAGCCAACATCGCCCAAAACGTGAACGTTTGCGGCAATCGTTTTGGCGCTTGCTAGTGTGAATTCGACTCCGACATTCACATAACCTTGGTGATCGGGAACCGGTTTATAGTCAAAACCGCTATAGATTTCGGTGACGATGTCCGTCGTTCCGTCTTTGACGGTCATTTCGATGCTGTTGGCCGTGCCTTGATACCATAATGAGAATAGGTAGGTGCCGCCAGTTAGTTCGGCTTCCTGACTCATCGTCATGTCCATGGCATCACTGGTGGAATCGGCGTCTTCGTCCAGCCAAAGGTTCAGGGCATATTCGCCGCCATGAGGATAGTTATCGACGACTTCGGTCTGATATGTTTTTCCAGTGTCGAACGTCCAAGCGTTCAATCCGTACTCGAATCCGCCGTTAAGGATGAATTCGCCTTCGGGCGCCACGATTGGATTTATTGTCACCGTGAATGTATCCGTCGCTTTGAACTTGGTCGACGCTCCGGCCATGTTTTCGGCCGTGGCTTTTAAGCTGGCAGAACCGGCTTTCAATCCATGAACCATCATGCCATCAATCGAAACGGCATCAGCTGGCGTTGAACTAACTATTTCGAGTGATGTTTGGGCGAATAACCCCAGCGGATCCAGGGTATAAGCGATTTCCACCGTTTCGCCGACGGTAAGCGCGATGTCTTCTACCGAGAGCGTGGCCTTAGTGCCTCCGCAGCCGGCTAGGGTGGTCGCCAGTAGCGCCCCTAAAAACATAAATCTCTTCTTCATATGACTATCCTTTCACCGCTCCCGCGGATATTCCTTCGATGATAAAGCGTTGTAATAAGACGTACATCAGCACGATCGGGAAGGCGACGATGACGCATCCGGCCGCGAACACCGTGAAGTTGTTGAACAAATCGGCGTTTTCCATAATCATCCCATAGAGACCGACGGCGACCGTCTTCTGTTCCGGCGTCCTTAATATCATGCTGGCGAGGATAAAGTCCATCCATGGCGTCATAAACGACGTCAAAGCCGTATAGACGACGATAGGTTTCGTCAGTGGAAGAATGATTTTTGTGAAGATCTGGAACTGGCTTGCCCCGTCGATCATGGCCGCTTCGTCCAGGTCGATCGGAATCGTTTCAAAATACCCTTTCGATACATAGAATCCGAGCGCGGAAGTAGCCGAATAAACGATGAACAAGGCCAATGGCTGATTGATCAATCCCAGCATATTCAAAATCAAATAGACGGCTATCATCGCCATGAAACCAGGGAACATGCCTAACACCAAGGCGACGTTAAGAATCGTCTTTCTGGTCTTGAAGCGGAATCTTGATAAGGCATAAGCCGTGCATAGGATGAATAGGGTCGAAGCGACCATGTTAAGCAAGGCGACCCCAACGGTATTCAGCATCCAGCGTCCGAACATGATGTAATAAGCCTGGGCGCCGGTCGGGAAGAACAGCGTGATGTAATTTTGAAGTGTGAACGATTGGGGAACGAACGTCGGCGAAGCGACGCCCGGGGTTGCCCTAAACGATGTCAGAATGACCCAAATGATCGGCAGCATCCACACGAAACATAGCACGATGATTGCCGCGTGGCTAATGATCGATTCGAGGAGGAGTTTCCGCTTCATCGGAGTTCTCCTTCCCGCTTATAGGAAGCCGTCTGGCGGTATACGAGCAATGAGAACGTCGCCGACATGATGAAGATAATGATGCCGATGGCAGCCGACATGTTATACATCCGGTGCGTCCGCGTCAGCTGATAGAGCCAAGTTATCAGGATGTCGGTCCCTCCGGCGTTGATCAGCCCGACGCCGTAAGGCCGCCCCTGGGTCAATAGGTAGATGACGTTGAAGTTATTGATGTTGCTGATGAATCCGGTTACCAGTAACGGGCCGGTCACGTAAAGCATGTACGGCATCGTGATCTTGAAAAACTGCTGCGTGCGGCTGGCGCCGTCGACGGTAGCCGCTTCGTATAGATCTTTGGGAATGTTCATCAAGATGCCCGAAGTCAAGACCATGAGGTACGGGATGCCGATCCACATGTTGACCAAGATAACCAATAAGCGCGCCTGCCACTGCACGCCCCAAAAGTTGATACCGGTGTCAATCAGGCCGATGTTGATCAAAAACTGGTTGATCGGTCCTTGGGTCCCGAACATTTGGTACATGATGAGCAATGATACGAACTGCGGGGTCGCCATCGTGATGATGAAGATGGTGCGCCACAGCTTTTTCAGTTTGATGATCTTCTTATTGATGAGCGAAGCTAAAAGGATCCCGCCGAAATAATTGGTGAAGGTGGCGAAGAAGGCCCAGATGAGCGTCCACCTGATCACCGAAAGAAGCGTTGATAGGTTATCTTGGACCAAAATCAGGTTGCCGAAGCTGGCCAATCCCGTCCATTCGAAATTAAGACTAGCACCTTGGTAACCCGTGAAGGCAATCGAAATCATGAATAAAAGCGGCACGATCGTGAATATGAGCACGCCGATGACGGGCACCGTCAGCAAGGAGACATATAACCGATGGTCGGTTAATTCTTTTAGTTCGGCCAACATCGGCTTGATCTTGTACAGTTTGTCTTTGACGTAAATGGTGACCATCTTGATGTTGCGGATATAGACCACCAAGAACACGGCGATGATCACAAACGCGACAAATCCATAAACCAGATTTAAGGTCGAAGGCCGGAATTCGGTATTCAGGAGGAAGAAATCGACGATGTCGTAGATTCCGGTCATTAACATGTAGACGATGAACGAGGCTTCGATGGCCAATAAGAGCAAGCCCTTAATTGGTCGCTTCCGGAAGATTTGGTATAAACCCATGGCAACGAACGGCGATAATAGCGCCAAGCGGTCAACGAATGGGGATTCCTTCCACAACCGGCTGTAATCGCGTTTGGCCTTGAGCCATAGCGCCACATGTCCTTTCAGTTTGATGAACCAAGCGGGCGTGACAAAGTTTTTCGTTTCGACGTAAGACAAAGTCTTAAATAGACCGTATAAATGGGCATAGACGAAACCGATGGTTATCACGATGTGGTAAAACGCCATGTTCAGTCCGGAAAAAACAAGACTGCCGTTTAAGAAGCGGTAGCCGACGGCCGCCATGTAATAGACAAATAGAATCATTAAAAGTACTTTTACCAACGGCTTGATCCAGCGGTTGATCAAGATGTCACCCAGGCCAAAACAGATGGTGGACATGATAATAGCCGCTTTACCTCGTTTCGAGGCGGACGAGAAAATACCGCGGTACTTCGTCAGGTAAACGAACGGTCGCGTGAACTTAAACCAGAAACGGGCGAAAAATCCACCTTGGGTCATAGTTACATGTTGGTCGTGATGTTATTCAAGTATGTTTCGATTTCCAAGTTAGTCAGATCGTTGTCCTGCCACAGCGAGGTCATGTTATTGGCGTAGGCGAGCCAAAACGCCGAGAAACGTTCGATCTTCGGCATCGTGATCGATTGCTGGAGCGAAGTCTTGAAGATGGCCGCTTCGAGAAGCACGCTTTGGCTGATGGTCACCTTGAGGGAGTCGAGGTTGCGCCAATGGGCGACTTCAAGCACCGATCCATCCAGATTGTCGGCCAAAAAATGCTCTGTCGGCAATAACGTCTTATCGCGGAGTCTAAGCGCCTGTGCCCAGTCGGAGGTCAGAAAATCAGCAAGTTCTTGAGCGAGAGCAGGATATTTGGAATAACGGGAAACGCCATAAAGCTTATAGCCCGAAAACGGTCGTAATGATTGACCATTGACTTTCGGCAGCGGGGCCATCGCCACATCGCTCCCGAACGCTTCCTTGGCCGAAGCCCAGAAATACGGGGCGACGATGATGGCGTCGCAATCGCCGGCGAGGAACATATTCAAGCCTTCGATATCGGTCGTTCCGCTCGACAGTCCGGGGATAATCAGATTGGCATTGCCGCGATAGTTTTGATGCATGTAGGCGACGTTGCTGACTGCTTGCGGGGTCGCAAAGTTCAGGTAGCTCGATTTGACTCCCGAAGTCGTTTCGCCGTCTTCGCCATACAAAAGCGCGTCGTTGAGCAAGGCGAATGAATAATAACCTTCCAGTAAGTCCCACACCAACTTGGCATTGGCGGAGCCGCCATCGAGAATCGTTTCGAGATTTTCGGCCTAAAGGCTGTTTATCTTGCTTTTGCAATAAATGAGGATTTGGGATTCCGACGTGATCGGATATCCGTAAGTCTTTCCGTTGAGCGAAGCGGCCTGATAGGCCGAGTCGATATGGGTATTGCGGACTTTTTCGCCCATCGTGTTAACGGACAGGTGGTTACCGCCGACGGCGACTCCAAGCGTGTCGTGGACAAAGGCGACGACGTTGGGTCCGATGCCGGCCGGCCCGTCCAAGACGAGGTCTTCGATCGAGGATTTCTCACTATGAGGTACAATCTCGAACTTGAGTTTGGCGGCGTTAGGATAACTGTAGGCGTAGTAGCGGGCGAACTCCTCGGCGACGCTGGTCACCAGTTCGATGTTCTTGTTGTCTTCCCAGATCGTAAGCGTGATGTCGCTACCGGTTTCCGAGGTGTCCGGACGGGTGCACCCGCTTAAGGCAAACATAGCAACGAAAGCCAACGGAATCAGATGTTTTCGTTTCATAAACGCTCCTTCAGGCGACCTTCGTCAATTCGAAGTCGTCGATGTGACCCCAGGTGCTGACGGGGAAACTTCCATAGACGCCGATGCGGATCGTGCCCGAGGAGATCACGAAATTGGGAATCGTGAATTGGGCATACCCGCTTGCCCAACCCGAAACGCTGATCGTCTGCGTCAGTTTCGGTCCGCCGTATTGCTCGGCGTATAGATACAGTTCGGTGATCTTGGTGTTCGATTCGCCCATCGCATAGACCGAAAGCGTATATGTCCCTTCCGGTATCGATGAAATGTACTGGTATAAATTGAAGTTGAACGCAGCCGTGTGATAGAAGTTGAAGTTGTTGGTCCCGGTGCGGAAATCCTTGTTGGTTTGCACTTTGCCGACATTGGTCGCGGTGGTGCTTTCCATCTGCCAAGGAGCGCGGACCGGTTCGTCGTTGGCGCCCGTCTTGTCGAGTTCGAAACCCGGATTGACGATATAGTTTTGGATTGAACGGACCGATGCGGTAACTTCCCACTCTTCTTGTCCGTAAGTGACGGTGCCGGTAACCGTATGCAAACCGACGTTATTCTCGGCGGTGTTCTGCTGCGATGTGTTCCACTCGACGTCGACGTAAACGTAAGAATCGACGTCGGTCAGGGCGATTACCTGGGTCGGCATCTTTGATTCGGAATCTACCTGGCTTGCGATGTTGAGGTTGATCGATATGTCATCATCCTTGAGTCCGATGATGCTGACGGTGACTTCTTGATTTCCGCGCACGTCTTTGAACACGTTAAGGGAAGGCAGGGCTTTTCCGCCATAGGTGAATAAAGCTTGGTTGGACCAAGTCGCCTTAGTACCGGCGCCGGCCCACCCGGCCCCGGCCACCGGTAGCCACGCCGGTTCCCAGTAGATGATGCCAAGACCTTTGTTATTCGGGACATTGGCGACGACTTCGATGATGTCGCGCACGCTTGTGGCCTGTCCTTGGATCGTCGCCAGATACCCGCCTTTTTCCTCTTGGTTGGTGCCGAAGATGTGGGCGGCGTTATCATTTTCACGATAGGTATAACCATAGGAAGCTTCGGCGACGAAGACGGGTTTGTTAAATTTGCTAACGAGGTTTTCGAGGTTGTTCTTCAGCATGTCCAGCGTCCCGTGATAGAACGGATAGAAGGACACGCCGATGACGTCAAAGGGGACCTCGCGGTCGGTCATGTTGGTGAAGAAAGCGTCGAAAATCGGCCATTTGCCGCCGTCGGCGAGATGGATGATCGTGTCGATGTACTCATCGGCCTCCTTGGCGCCCGAAATCCCCGCTTTGAGAAGCGTGGCCAGTCGGTCATAGGAAGTCGGATCGTTCCAGACGAGTTTGCCGTCGGGAAAGATCATCCCGTTATTGATTTCATTGCCGATTTGGATCATGTAGGGCGTGATGCCGCGGTTTTTGAAATACATGACCGCATCGTAAGTGAAAGTTTTTACCGCCGCGGTCAGTTCGGTGAAATTGAGCAGTTCCCAATCATAGGGTTTTTCCTGGTTTTCCGGATCGGCCCAGGTGTCGCTATAATGGAGGTCAAGAATGATTTTCATGTTGACCATGCGCGCTTTTTGGGCAATCCAATAAGCCGTTTCCAAATCGAGCCCGCCGCCGCCTTGGATGCCGATCGGGCTAAACGGATCGTTCCAGATGCGGACGCGCAGATAATTGACGCCGCTTAAGGCCATGATTTGGAACACGTCTTGCTCAACGCCTTCAAGATTGTAATATTTGCCGCCGGAGTCGATGACTTGCCGGACCATCGAGGCGTCGACGCCCATCATGAAATCTTGGCGCTTCGTTCCCTGCAATGCCGCAATCGGCTTTATTTTGAAGCTGTCTTCATCGTAGCTTCGGTCATAATCGCTGTATGCTTCGGTGTTGCGGCCGCTTCCGTAAGTAGGCGTCCAGTCGAATATCTCGTAACTCGGTCGTCCGCCGCAGCCCGAAAGCAGCAATGTGGTGACCATCGCCGCCGCTGAAAGCATTTTCTTGTTCATTGGTTCGCTCCCTTGTTATTAATCAATAACAAACTGATTTTTGGCAATTCCAAAAATTATCATATCATTGCTGATGTTAATTGACCACCTCGTTGTTTTATTTGTCGTCGAGGTTGGGAAACGGCGTTCTGGGATGATAGTGCGTATGGAGCAACTCGTGGGCCAGTTCGCTATTGGGATGGCCCAGGAACTCGCGATAGATGCTTTGTATCAGCGGATTTAAATGGGCGCTTCTGATTGGCCTGGAAGCATCTTCTTCATAGACGGCTTTAGCCCGTTTCATCAACAGGTCGTTCATGGTGATTTTTTCTTGGAAGGTCAATAAACCCGGTTTGATAAACGATTGGCCACCGCCGTTGATGCATCCGCCGGGGCAACCCATGATTTCGATGAAATGGTACGGACTCGTGCCCGCTTTGACCTGTTCCATCATGATCTTGGCGTTCTTGGTCGAACTGACGACGGCGATTTTGAGATCGAGATTAATGCCCGAAGGCTTGCCGTCGATGATGATATTCTTTAGCGGAATCGTCGCCTCTTTGATGCCTTTTAGGCCGCGGACCGATTCGAAGACGACTTTGCCGTATTCATAGCCCTGCGTCAAGGCATAGACGGTTCTCAACGCAGCCTCGGTGACACCGCCGGACACGCCGAACAAAGCACCGGCGCCGCTATACTCTCCTAGTAAGTCGGTGTCGAACTCGCCATCGGGCAAACTCAGAAAATCGATACCGCACGACTTGATGTAGTCGCCTAGTTCGCGCGTGGTGATGACGGCATCGACGTCGGCATAGGTTTCGTGTTTCATCTCTGGACGCGTTTTTTCGTATTTCTTGGCGGTGCACGGCATCACCGACACCATGAAGATGTCTTCCGGACGGAGATTGTTCTTCTGGGCATAATAAGATTTGACCAAGGCACCCATCATCATCTGGGGCGATTTGCACGTCGATAGATGATCGAGCTGATCGTGATAGTTATATTCGGCGTAATTGACCCATCCCGGCGAACATGACGTGATCATCGGTAAAGATACCGGCTCGCCTTTAAGGTGCTTTTTAAGACGCCCAAGCAGCTCGGTTCCTTCTTCCATGACCGTCAAGTCGGCGGTGAAATTGGTGTCATAAACCCGCTCAAACCCCAATCGTTTCAGTGCCGTGCACATTTTCCCGGTTACCCGAGTTCCGATTGGCAAATCGAATTCTTCGCCCAGCGAAGCACGGACCGCCGGTGCTACCTGGACGATGACGTGCTTGCCGTCGACCTGGGCTTTTTGGATGCGGTGGACTTCTTCATGAACATATAAGGCACCCGTCGGGCACACGTTGACGCATTGGCCGCAGTAGATGCACGGAACTTGGGTCAATGACCGGTTTTCAGCCGGACCGATCACGGTTTCAAAACCGCGATGGATGAAGTCAAGAATGCCAATGCCTTGTTTCTGTTTGCATACTTCGACGCAGCGGCCGCATAGTATGCATTTGCTGCTGTTGCGTCTGATGCTTGGCGACAAGCGGTCGATCGAAGGCGTCGTCATCTTGCCTTCGAAGGGGATTTCGCGGATGCCGCACTTCTCGGCGGCTTTCTGGAGTTCGCAGCGTCCGTTGGCGCTGCAGTGGAGACAGTCGTTGACATGGTTTGACAAGATCAGTTCGACGCTATGGCGCCGCGCTCTTAAGACACGCGGCGAGTGCAGATTGATTTCCATGCCTTCATGGACCGGCGTCGTGCACGATGTCGTCAGCGCCCGCATGCCTTTGACTTCGACCAAACACACGCGGCAAGCGCCCGTTTCCACCAAATCCTTGTAATGGCACAGCGTTGGAATGTCGAAACCGACGCTCCGGGCCGCTTCAAGAATGGTAACGAAGCGCGGGACTTGGTATTCCTGCCCGTCGAATTTTACAGTGATCATTTCCATATTGGTCACCTATACCTTCCTGATGACGTCAAACGGGCAGCTTGACAAGCACGTGCCGCATTTGATGCATATCGCTTGGTCGATTTTAAACGGCTCTTTGCCGCGGACGCCGGTGATGCAGTTGACCGGGCAATGGCTGGCGCAGATGCCGCATTTCTTGCACGCGTCGGGATCGATATAGTACTTGGTTAAGTCCTTGCATACTTTGGCCGGACACGTCTTGTCGATCACGTGGGCTTTGTATTCGTCATGGAATTTGGCTAACGTCGACAGAACCGGATTCGGGGCCGATTGACCCAATCCGCATAGCGAAGCGTCTTTGATGAATAGCGCCAATTCCTTCAAGGTGTCCAAATCGGCCATGACTGCGGTGCCCGCGGCAATCTTGTCGAGTATTTCCTTCATGCGCATCGTGCCGATGCGGCATGGGCTGCATTTTCCGCAACTTTCGTCGCAGATGAACTCAAGATAGAACCGGGCGACGTCGACCATGCAGTTGTCTTCGTCCATGACGATGGCGCCCCCGGATCCCATCATCGAACCTTTGGCAATCAGATTGTCAAAATCGATCGGGGTGTCTAAGTCTTCCTCAACCAGACATCCGCCAGATGGACCTCCGGTTTGAATCGCCTTGAATTTCTTGTTCTTCTCGATGCCGCCGCCGATGTCGAAAATAAGTTCGCGCAGCGTCGTGCCCATCGGCACTTCGACCAGGCCGACGTTTTTGACTTTGCCGGCCAAGGAGAACACTTTCGTGCCCTTGGATTTTTCGGTTCCGATTGCTTTATATGAAGCCAGTCCGCCTTCGCGGAATATGTAGGGCAGGTTGGCAAACGTCTCGACGTTATTGATAATGGTCGGGTGGCCCCACAGTCCCTTGACCGCCGGGAAAGGCGGTTTCGATCTCGGCATGCCGCGTTTTCCTTCGATCGAGGCCATCAAAGCCGTTTCTTCGCCGCACACGAACGCGCCGGCGCCTACACGTATCTCGATGTCAAACGAGAAAGATGTACCGAGGATATTGTTTCCCAATAAATGTAACTCCCGGAGCAATTCAATCGAGCTTTGAAGACGTTTAGACGCCATCGGATATTCGGCACGGACATAGATGAAGCCGCGGATGGCGCCGATTCCGTAAGCGGCGATCATCATTCCTTCAAGGATGATGTGCGGAGTCCGTTCGGCGATGGCCCGGTCCATGAACGCGCCGGGGTCGCCTTCATCCAAGTTACAGATGAGATACTTTTCCGGGTCGTTTTGCATGCGGGCATACCGCCATTTGACGCCGGTGGGATAACCGCCGCCGCCCCGGCCGCGCAGTCCGGAATCGAGGGCGACGTTGATGACGTCTTCAGGCGTCATCGTTTCCATCATCCTGGTAAAAGCTTCGTAGCCGCCGATGCCCATGTATTGGTCGATGCTATCGGGTTCGATCGTGGAAAAATCGGCCAAGGCGATCGCTTTCTGCTTTTGATAGAACGGCACGTCTTTTTGCTGCGTATATGTTTGATTGGTGAGCGGATCTTTGAATAGAAGCGAATCGACGACGCCATGACCTTTGAGATCTTTTTCGAATATCAGGGTGACGTCGCTCGGTTTCACCAAGCGATAGAACGTTCCTTCCGGATATACTTTCACGAATGGGCCTTGCGAACATAGCCCGAAACAGCCGGCATAAAGAATCTTGATTTTATCTTCCAAGCCTTCGGCTTTGACCAGTTCGTCGAATTTTTCTTTCACAAGCGCGGATTTGTTGGCGACGCAGCCGGTGTCGCCGCAGATGAAGACGACTTTCGCGCCGGAATATAGTAGATTTTGGTAAGAAACTTTGGCTTCCGCCAGTTGCTGCCGTAATGAAGCGATATCAGTGCATGGTCTCATTGTCGCCGGCCTCCTTGCGGACGTAATCGTCGATGATGCTTTGCAGTTCCTTGACTTTTACCCGCGAGAAGATCGTTCCGTTGATGACCATCACCGGCGCTAAGGCGCAGGCGCCCAAACAGCGGAGCACGTCAATCGTAAATAGACCGTCATTGGTGGTTTGTCCCGGTTTGATTCCCAATATCTCTTCAAGCCGATTGGCAATCTGCGTCGCCGCTTGGACATAGCAAGCTGTTCCCAGGCAGACACCAATGACATATTTTCCTTTTGGCTTGAGCGAGAACATCGAATAGAAAGTGACGATGCCGTAAATCTCGGCCACGGGAATATCGAGCCGTTTGGAGATGATTTCCTGCACCTCGAGCGGCACGTATCCGAACTCCTTTTGGAAGTCGCTCAAAATCATCATCAAGGGCGTCTTCATGTTCGAATAGCTGGTAATGATTTCGTCAAGTCGCGATTTGGCGTGGGCTGATAATGGTTTTATTTATGTCCTCCTTGGCGCTGGGCTAATGCCTGTTTAAGCGGCCAGCTGACGGCAATCGCCAAGCCGCCGCCTATTAGGGCGGTCGGCAATTGATTTAGTGAAAATACGGCGCCGTATATCGCCATCTGCGGAGCCGATAATGGCAACGTCGGCAATATCAGCAAGACGATGGTCACATACATGAAGCCGGCTTTGGCAAATGCCGATACCGCGACTCCGAATAGCGATATCGGAATCCTGAAACGCGCCGGCGATTTGATTTTTCCGGATAGATGCATCAGCATCGCGAATATTCCGTTACCCAAAGCGATGAAAGGCGTGATTTCGATGAATGGCGGTGCCAAACCAAGAAAAAACGCCACGAATGGCGATAATAACGCTAGCGATAACGCATATGGCCAACCGATGACTAAAGCCGTCGTGGCGATGATCAGATTGACCCAGGTACCGACGAAATATTGCGACAGGGGTGCCCCGATGAGGCTAAGCAAAAACTGCCCGGCTATCAGCAATGCCAATAAGATAGCCGTCAGCGTCATACGCCTTATGGTGGTCGCGGAACGCTTCACGTTTTGATTTTAACCTAATATCGCTTCGCAGTAAAAGTAGTCATATACATATAATGTACAATAAAAGGCCACAATTTTGTGGCCTTTGATGTCATTATTTTTTTGAAAGCGGTATCAGGCGTCGGTGCCCGTTTCCTGAACAAATTGGATGAAGACGGTAAATACGCTGTATGGGGTGCCTTCATGTTCGAAACTGGCGATGCCGGTGAACATTCCAAACGGGTTCTTGACATCGGTGATACTTAGGATAAGCGAATTCTCCGGCAGTAAGCCGCCGGCCGCCAACGGGACGATGTCGCCAAATGCGTATGGCGGTTCGGCCGGGTTTTCAATCGCAGCCAAGGCGCCGGCGATCGGACTGAAGGAAATTGCTAAAACCAAGGCGTAGATGTATCCTTGCGCGGCTCCTAATAAACCGCCGAGGAAACCGACCTTCTTATTCTTGACTGACTTGAGGAGGGGTCCCCAAATGATAAGCCAGAATAGACCGGAGACGATCCAGGAAACGAGCATCGTCACTAAGACGACGATGATCCAGCCGATTGTGCGGGCCAGGGCAAGACTGAACGCCATCATAAAGTCGTCGTCACGGAAAATCGATGCTAATGGTAAATTGCCAACGGCATCGGCGTAATCGCGGAAGCCGAAGATAATCGAGTGAAGCGAAGTGGATGTTTGGGCGGGCGCTGGCGGCAGTTCCAGCGTCAGCGACATGCCGGTCAAGGTCCATACGCCGGTGTCGATGAAATCGGTTAAAGCCGGCAACGCGAATATGTTGACGAGGACGAGCACCAAAACAACGAAGATCAAGCGCCACAAAGAACGCCAGATACCGCGTTTGACGCCGATGAAAAAGGCCGACAGCAAGAAGATACCGATGATGATGTCAACCAAGTACTGAAAACCGAATATCGCCCCGAGAATCTGTTGAACTATCGCTGCTTGAACCATAATAAGTCTCCTATTAAAAGACCAAAGATAACAATTGATTATTATGCTATTGCATATTGTCGTCTATATCAATATTTGCAACCTCGGCAATTTCATCTTCGGAGGCGGTGATGCTATCGAATGTACGTATTAATACGCGCGTGCGCGTGTCTATGGCATCAAAAGTGCCTAACGTCTGGCGAATACTGCGTGAAGCCCTGAGCCAGGCCTCGCTGAACTTGGTGAATTCCGAGCGCAGTTTTTCGATTTTAATATTCAATTGCTGGATGTTTTCGGCGCGTTTACGATCCATTCGGAGCATGTTGACAGTGGTTAAGATCGGCTGCAGCGTCGATGGGGACACGATGATGACGTTATCGCGGTAAGCGGCTTCGACGATGTCGAACATGCTGCTGTGGAGATAGGCGAACACGCCGTCGCTGGGAATGAACATCAAGGCATAGGGGGCCGTCTCGTTATGAATGATGTAACTGCTCTTGATCTTGGCGATGTGCAGCCGCATTTCGGTTCCGAACTTCTTTAGCAGATCCTTTTGGTTGACATCGTCTAGTAAATCGCGGTAGCTGGCTAAAGGGAACTTTGAATCGATACATAGCCGCTTATCCGGTTCCGGTAAGTATATTGTGGCGTCCGGGGTGACCGTGCCATCTTCCGTCTTTATGTCCTTCTGAAACGCGTATATGTCTTTGACTTCGTCGCCAAATACGCTTCTGACGATCGTTTCAAGGGTAATCTCCCCAAATCGTCCGCGCGTTTGGTTGCCTTCAAGGACACGCCGGAGGCTATTGACCTCGCCCGACACGCTGGCCAGCGTTTCCTGCGTCTTGCCGATCGAGCCGAGCTGCTTGTTCACTTCGGCCACCGTATCCTGCGTCGATTTGAAGCCGGCGGTGATACTCTCGTTGACGTTGGCGGTGATTTCCTTGAAATTCTTGCTGATTTCTTCGGCCAATTTGCGCTGCACTTCCATCTGCTGCCGCAAATAGTCGAGTTGAGACTCGCCAATCGTTTTTTGGACGATGCCTGGCATCGTGGTTTCCAGGTTGTCCATCTTGGCCTGCAGTTTGCCGATTTCGGCATAGTCTTGGTGCGACAGCGCCGCCGTGTTCTGCTTCCTAATGATGACGAATATGAAAACGAAGCCGCCGATTATCACCGCGGCCAGAATTCCCAAAATGAGATAGATGGGCCAATAATCCATAAAGAGCCTCCCGGAACGTTATTTAATTTTATCATGAAATCCGCTTTTGATGTAGCCATCGGGCAAGTACAACCACGAGGTAAAATCAAGACTTAAAAATAATATTTTTACGGCATATAATGATAGCACAAACGGTAGCGAAGGAAGTGATGCGTCATGACCAACCAAGTAGTTGCGGTCATCGATTTGAAGGCTTTTTACGCTGCCGTCGAATGCGTCGAACGGCACCTCGACCCGTTTACGACCCCGCTAGTCGTCGCCGACAAATCGCGCGGGACGGGCACGATCGTGCTGTCGGTCACTCCGTATCTAAAAGCCAGGGGCGTCCCTTCGCGCTGCCGCGTGTTCGAACTGCCGAAACGGCACGACATCATCTTCGCGACTCCGCGCATGGGGCTATACCTTAAGAAATCGGCCGATGTGATCTCGATCATGCTCGACTTCGTCGGCGAAGACGACATCCACGTTTACAGCATCGACGAGGCGTTTCTTAATCTAGGACCGTACCTAGAAATGTACAAAATGACTCCGCGCCAGTTGGTCAGGCGCATCATCGACACGATCAACAAGAAACTAGGTCTATTCGCCACCGCCGGCATCGGACCGAACAATTTCATCGCCAAGTCGGCCCTCGACATCGAGGCCAAGAAGACGCCCGACGGCATCGCCGAGTGGACGCTGGAAGACATCAAGACGAAACTGTGGCCCCTTTCTCCGGTATCGGAGATGTGGGGCATCTCGACGCGGCTTGAGGCCAAACTCAACAACATGGGCATCATGTCCATCGGCGATTTAGCCGCTTTCCCCAAAGAAACGCTTTCAATGTGCTTCGGGGTCATGGGCGTCCAGCTTTGGAACCACGCCAACGGCATCGACGAATCGAAAATACGCGAGAAATACCGACCCGAGAGTCCCAGTCTCAGCATGGGTCAGGTCCTTTATCATGATTACCGTAGCGACCAGATTCCGCTGGTCATACGCGAAATGTGCGACGATTTGTGCATGCGGCTCCGACTTGAAGGACGTTTGACCGGACTTGTGTCGTTATTCGTCGGCTATAGCGATCCGGGCGGATTTTCCCACCAGATGGCCTTAATGCACCCGACCGACGACGGCGACATCCTCGTCGAGGCCTTGCTGACGCTATATGCCAAATACGTCGACCCAAAACGCACGATCCGCAACGTCTCCTTCTCGTTTGGAAAGTTGACACCGTTATTATATGAACAGATCGACTTATTCATCGATCCGGAAGAGCAAGACAAAAAGCGCCGCCTGCAGCGCGCCCTTGACGAAATCAAGTTCCGCTACGGCCGTAACGCCGTGATGAAGAGCACCGCCTTGCTGAAACATTCGACGACGATCGAGCGCCACCGGCTCATCGGAGGGCACCGGCAATGAACGACCGCGGCATGAAAAAGTGGGCTCCTTACGCTTCGCTGATCGAACAAAAAGGCACGATGGCCCGCATGATGCACGATAAAAAGAAAGTCGTGCGTCCTTTGATAAGTTCCGACCAGGCCGCCTTGATCGAAGAACGGCTCTTGAACTATCACGGAGAACTTTTGACAATCACTTATTTCGACGACGGGTTCATCAAAACGTGCACCGATACCATTAAAAAAATCGAACCATTTCAGAAGCGAATCGAGTGCGAATGCCACATCATCGCCTACCGTGATATCCTGGCAATTGAATAATGCCAATAAATGAACGGTTATGAGTGTTTATTCTATAAGACCAGCCCGAGCATTTCCGTTCTCAAGGTGCTAGAATAAAGCAATCAAAATGAGAAACGAAATCGATAGGGCGATAGTCCGTATCCAAAACGGCGACCAAGAAGGGCTGGCCTCGTTATATGATTTGACGAGCCGCGCCGTTTTCGCCTTCATCCTCCCGGTCATCAGCGACTACCAGCTGGCCGAGGACATCATGCAGGAGACCTACGTCAGCGCCTACCGCGCCATCGGCAGCTACGAACCGGGCACCAGCGGCCTCAACTGGTTGTTCACGATTGCCAGAAACCACGCCTATAACGTCATCAAGAAACGCCAGCATGACGAACCAGTCGATTTCGACGCCCGGCACGAACGGGCCGGTTCCATCGTCGAGAAGCCCAACTGGGAAACCCCGACGATCGACATCGCCAAAAAGATTCTTGCACCAGATGAACAAAACATCCTCTTCTTATACACCATCGGCGAGTACAAACACCGCGAAATAGCCGAGATGCTGAATCTCCCGTTGGGCACCGTCACTTGGAAATACCAAGTCGCCATCAAGAAAATGCAGCAATACCTGAAGGAAGGAGCCGATCAGTGATAGACGAACGCCGCATCAAAGAGAAACTGCAACGCGAAGCCAATCGGGTCATGCCCGACGTTTTGGCTAACGTCTACCGCGAAATCGGACTCGAACCCCAAAAAGCGAAGCCGCGGTGGCGCTGGCCGTTTGGCAAAATCGCCACGTTTAGCACGGCGATGACTTTTTTAGTGATCGCCGTCTTGCTGATACCGACTTTCATCAACGGTCCCATCGTCGCCTCCGCCGAAACCTCAATCAAACTGAAAATCATCCCTGCGGTCGAGGAAGATCCCGGCGAAGGAGCGATATACCTGCCAGCAATCAAGTATCTTCCCAACGAAGAGGATACCCCGATATTCTCCTTCAAAATAGACCGCTACGGCAAAACCCTGCCGCTCGACGAGAATAAGAATAATGCCATCTATGCCGAAAACGATTCCGCCAAAATGCTCGCGGTCGGCCTTGGACTTGAAAACACCATGAAGAAAAGTCCCGTCGAATTGGTCCTATCGTTAGCGCGCCTGTCACGTGAAGCCGGCTATATCAAATCATATGCCAAGGGAAATGCCATCGTTTATCGCCTATCGGGAGAAGATGCCGCCTATCAAGTGCGGCTAAAAGCCAACATCGAAGCCGAACTCCGTTATTATTTCAAAGCGGAACTCATCTACGGCATCGCTTACGAAGATGAGAATATGGACCTGGCCGATTTCAGCAATTACGTCGATTTTTCCGGCCAGGCCGACAACTACCGCAGCAGCTATGACAACCGTCGCAGCGATCAT
>Ga0172367_10002220_pt1 | contig 26869 bp, 28 predicted proteins | sample Lak10m_FD_114542 | JGI IMG/M metagenome (GOLD analysis project Ga0172367, IMG submission 114542) | Freshwater microbial communities from Kabuno Bay, South-Kivu, Congo - kab_022012_10m | ecosystem: Environmental > Aquatic > Freshwater > Lake | place: Democratic Republic of the Congo: South-Kivu...
CGCCGCTTCGCATCGACCAGCACCGACAGGATTGGCAGCACTGCGTCCCGCGTCGGCAGCGCCCCCAATGCCCGGCCATCCAGCACCACCCGCGTCGCCAACAGGAAGCCGCCATTCGCTTCATAGCCGCACACGCTGCTCTGTCCCTCGCCGACCAGAGCGTTCATCGCCTCGATGACGAAGGGCGACCCGATCCGCGTCCGCTCGACAGCGCCAAACAGGCCCGACAGCTCCACCGCGCTGTTGCAGCTGACCGGGGTCGCGATCGCCGCGATGCCCAGCGCCCGCGCGCACAATATGCCTAGCACGTCGCCACGCATCCATGTACCGCTTTCGTCGGACAGCAGCGGGCGGTCGCTGTCTCCATCGGTGGACAGGATCGCGTCCAGCTTGAGGTGCGCCGCCCATTGCCGCGCCAGCGCCTGGTCCTCGGGCCGGACCGCCTCGGTATCCACCGGAATGAAGCGGTCGGCGCGCCCCAGCGAAACTGCCGTACCTCCCAGCGCCGTGACCAGCGCAACCAGAATGTCGCGCCCCACCGCCGAATGCTCGTAGACGCCCAGTGTCATGCCGCTCAGCGCCTGCGATCCGAAGGCATTAACATAGCGCGCGATATAGGGCGTGGCGACATCCACCAGCGGCGCTGCGGGCGCGTAGTCCTTCAACATGCCCGCATCGTCGAAGAGGTCGGGCAAGGCCACGCTCTGCGCCCGAATGGCTATTTCGTCGGACTTCAGCACTTCGCCATCGGTGCGGTTGAACTTGATACCGTTTCGGTCATCCGGGATGTGGCTGCCCGTCACCATCAGCGACGGGATGCCTTTTACAAAGCCATAGGCCGCGACCGCAGGCGACGGTACGAAGCCGCAATTGTCGACGGTGCCTCCCATATGTCGCAACGCTGCGGAGCAGGCGGCCATGATACGCGGGCTGGATGGCCGGAGGTCGCCCGCGATGGCAACAGGCGTGCCCGGCGCGAAATGGCCGATATCGGCCATATGTTGCAGGAATGCAGCGGCATAGGCGAAGCAGATTCGGTCCGTCATGGCGTTCACCGGCCCGCGCGCGCCACTGGTCCCGAACTCGACGCCGGACTGCGCCATAAGGTCGGCCATGGAAACGGTATGAGTCATGCTCCCCCCGATCAACTGGTCTCCAAAACGTCTAACTCTATTTTCACTCCCCATAAAGCCGATCGTACCACCGTACCAGTTTCAATAAGTCATGGCAGACCCGGCGGCATCGGCGTGAACCGTTAAAATCCTTTTGGTAGCATTATATCGGATAATATCCTTTATTACATGCAATTGAAGAACTTGCATTTCGCCCCCTAGCGTTGAATGGTTGTAAGTCGCCCTCATCCGTTGCAGAGATGCCAAATGCTGATCCGGGCTGGCGGGCATTTCCTTGGCGGCACCTGATCCAAGGAATACGAAGAATGAAGATCGCTGTTTTTGGACTAGGCTATGTCGGGCTTTCCAATGCTGTCCTACTGCCCAGCACCATGATGTGGTCGCGGTAGATATCACACCGGCGCGCGTCGACATGCTTAACGTGCGCCAATCGCCGATCGTCGACGTTGGAATTGAAGACTTTCTCGCCACCTACCCGCTGACCCTTACGGCCACGCTCGACGCCGAGCAGGCGCTTGTCGGCGCCGACTATGTGATCGTCGCGACGCCGACTAATTATGATGTTAGCACCAACAAGTTCGACATCTGCTCAGTCGAAGCCGTGATCCAGATCGCAAAGGAGGCCAATCCCGATGCGACGATAGTAATCAAGTCGACGATCCCAGTCGGTTTCGTGGAAAGATGTCCGTCGCCGTCTCGGCACTGATCAGGTGATTTTCAGCCCAGAATTTCTTCGCGAAGGAAGATCGCTTCAGGATAATCTCCATCCCTCATGGATCATCGTAGGCGAAAGGTCGAACTGGGCGCGCATTTTCGCCGAGCTACTGCTGGAGGGGGCGGTCAAAAGGAACGTAGAAATCCTTTTCACAGATCCCAGTGAAGCGGAGGCGATCAAGCTATTTTATCTGACCATGCGCGTCGCCTTCTTCAACGACCTGGACAGCTACGCCATCACCCATGATATGGATTCGCGCCAGATCATCACGGGCGTTACACATTATAATAATCCAAGCTTCGGCTATGGCGGCTATTGCCTACCCAAAGATACCAAACAGCTGCTGGCCAACTATTCCGAAGTGCCGCAGAATCTCATCGTAAGACCGTATATCCGCTGAGCGACTGAGGGCGACCCTACGCGCAAGGATTTTCTAGCCGACCAGATCATCGCAAGACACCTAAGAAGATCGGTGTTTTCCGCTTAGTGATGAAAGCTGAGTCTTACAATTCTCGCAAATCCTCCGTCCAAGGTATCATGAAGCGGATCAAAGCCAAGGGCATTGAAGTGGTGATCTACGAACCCGCGATGCAGGATGAAGCATTTTTCGGTCCCTGCGTAGTGCACGACTTGGCTGACTTCAAACAGGGATGTGACATCATAATCGCCAACCGCATGACGCCGGATATCGAAGATGTCGCGGAAAAGGTCTTTACGGGTGATCTGTTCGGATCGGATTGATCGTCATTTTACTTGCAGGCTGCCAATCCCGCGGGTGCGCAAGGCCTTGTCCAGATAGCGCATGAACGCCGGCGTGCGCCCCATCGCGAGCGCGCAGCCAAGCGAGCGCAACGATGGGCCTCCACCGATCCATATCACGCATCGTCACGGCGCAGGACCGCATATAGCTTTTACGCAACTGCCCCGCCGCCCAGTCACGCCATATCTTGGTCACCCAGTCGGCCGGTCCGATGCCAAAGCGCATCAGCATTTCGGATCGCACCGCATCGGCCGCCGGATGCCCCGCCGCTGCCTTCGACCAATCGATCACCATCATCCCCTGCGGCGTCAGCATGATATTGCCCAGATGAAGGTCGCCGTGGGTCAGCGCGTCTCCGTCGGGCAGCGCCTCCAGATAGTCGATTGCAGCTCGCTGCAAGATGATTGGCGCAGGTCCATAAGCGATATCGGTAGCCAGCACCAGCTTGAGGCGCCTCAGCCCCCCGCCCCATGCCCTGTGCATCGCGGCATGGATATCGGCCATCTGCCCCAGCGCCCATCGCGCGCGCATGGGATTGCGCCGGATCCAATCCATCAAGGTCTCGCCTTCGAGCCGGGGGTAGACGATGCCGACCCGTCCGCCCCAATAATACCGGCCGAACGCCACGGCTGTCGGCACACCGCAGGTTCCGGCATGGACAGAAGCAACAATTTCACGCGCAATCATCTCGTCTGACACGCTATCGCGAAATAGCTTGAGCACTTGTCCGCCGCCCATGTCGAACAGCTCCGCGCTCGCGCCTTTGGCAATGAACGGGTAGGCAGCCGTTTGATCCTTCATCCGGGTTTACTATCAGATGGTCATGCCCGCGCATAGCGGTCCTCATAGCGAATGATGTCATCTTCTCCGACATAAGGGCCGGTCTGCACCTCGATAAAGACCATGAGGATGCGGCCGGGATTTTCGATCCTGTGCTGCGAGCCGACCGGGATGTAGATAGACTGGTTTTCTGTCAGCACCGATGTATTGCCGTCCAGTGTGACGCGCGCCGTACCTTCAACGATAATCCAATGTTCGGAACGGTGGAAATGGCTTTGCAGGCTGAGCGATGCGCCGGGCAGCATCGTGATGCGCTTGACCTGGAAGCGACCGGCGATAAGCAGGCTTTCGTGCCAGCCCCATGGGCGATGATCCTTGGGGAAGGTTTCTGCCTGTACCGCGCCTTTGCGTTGCAGAGCTTCCACCACCTTCTTAACGTCCTGCGTGTGGGACTTATTGGCGATCAGCACGGCGTCGTTCATTGCCACCGCGACGATATTATCGAGGCCAAGGCCGACAATCTCCAGCCCCTCGCTTTCGGACCGGAGCAGTGAATTGCGGCAATCCAGCGCCGTAGCTGCGCCCGACAGCGACACGCCTTGTTCGTCCGGATGCATGTGACTCCACACCGCGTCCCAGTCGCCCAAGTCCGACCATTCCGCATCATAGGGAACGACGGACAGATTGTCGGCTCGCTCCATAATGGCAACGTCGATGGCAATATTGTCCGCCTTTCTCCATGGCTCTTCCGCTAGGCGCAGGAATCCCAGATCCGCCTCTGCTTGCTCGACAGCAAGCTGCACACTGCCCAACATGGCGGGTGCATGGCGTTCGAACGCGGCGATGATATCCCTGACCGCGAGCAGGAAAATGCCCGCGTTCCAAAGATAATTGCCGGTTTCCAGCATTTCTTGTGCTCGGGCGGCATCGGGCTTTTCGACAAAGTTAGTTAGGCTGATCGGTGCGCCGGACCCGTTAGGTCGGCTTGCGATCTCCAGATAGCCATACCCGGTTTCTGCGCGCGTCGGCTGTATGCCGAAAGTCACTAGGTCGCCCCTCTCGATCGCGGTTAGCCCCTTACCCACCGCCTCTTGAAATGCTCCGACGTCGGGCACGACATGGTCGGACGGCGCCACCAACATGATGGCGTCAGGTTGCCGCTTCGCCAGATACATCGCCGCTGCCAATATGGCAGGCGCCGTATTGCGGCCTTCCGGTTCGATCAGGATCGCGGCGGGGTCAATGCCTTCCTGCGTAAGCTGTTCGGCAACGATGAAACGGAAGAGTGCATTTGTTAGTATGATCGGTCGTGTAAAGGCAAAGCTGTCCGTTGCCCCTGACAGGCGACGGGCGACGGCTTGAAACAGCGTAGAATTGCCCACAAGTGGTACGAATTGCTTCGGATAGGATTTGCGCGACAGAGGCCATAGTCGAGTACCCGACCCGCCGGCCAATATGACGGGCGTGATGCGCATGTTGGAACCTGCCTCTGTTAGCTGTGCCATATTATCCATTAAATCCCTTTGGAACCATTTTAGGAAATCTGCCACAGTTGTCTGCCCAAGTCGCTTGCCGCGAAAAGCGACGTCTGTTTTTTTCAGCACCAGCACCGAATCTCAAATCGCATGACTCCACACGCGATAATGCTAATAATAGAGTATCAATAAGCTATCATTTCGATACAAAAAAGGTTACGCCAAAGAACGAAATCGGCCTACATCTTCTACCCCATCTGTACCGAGCTCGGGAAGGGGCAGGCCTGATCCTCCCGTTTTGCAACACCCAGACCATGTCGCTGCACCTGGCGGAAACATCGCTTGTTATCGAACTAGGTGCACACGGCGTTGATCCAGCCGAGTGGCGCATGACCGGTAAGCTTAAAGTGCCAAAGAATATTAGCAACATTCCGCTGCCGCCGAAATGCCCTGAACTCAACGCGATCGAAAATATCTAGCAATTTATGCGCGATAACTGGATGTCCCACCGTATCTTCACGTCCGCAACAACATCATCGACCTTTACTGCGACGCCTGGAACAGGCTGGTCGATCAGCCTTGGCGCATCATGACCATTGGACGCCGCAAGTGGGCACGTGGCTTTTGATCAATGCAAGTTGGTATAAGCTATCAACGTCAAGGCCGCGTTCTGTCGGTCCTTAAGTTATATATACAAAAAAACTCATAGTGTTTTTGCAAAAAATGCGGTCCGATCGACGAAACATCCCGTCCAATAATAACAGATGGATTCTCCTACCAAGAATTATTACGTGTACACACCAGGGTTCTCTCTGCTGCTGTTTGTGCTTGTGTCGCTTTCAAAGCAAGATCAAGATGGACTACGCGATCGATGGTCGACGTGGACAAAGCATCGCCTGCGGCGTGGAGGAGGGTATGAGGGGGTGTCGAACAAGGTTCGCTACAAGATTGGTGGGAACTGTATCAGGATTGAAAGGACCCGATCATAGACCTGCTGATGTTCTCGGAGGTATCGCTATGGCGGGAACGGTTCTTGGCTTGAGCTTTTCACCAGTCGCGTGGGGCCAAGATGGCGTACCGCTTGGGAAAAAATGCGATGAGTCCGCCGTTTGCGATGCCATAATTGGCGCTGAGACCAAGCGCGGTAAGGTGCTCGAAGGCGCGGCCGTCACGATTACGGTTGTTCCTAGAGGCACGTTAGAGAGGGGTCGGATTCGGGATCCCATAGATCTTCAGTCGGTGGCTGCATCGCTAAGCATTACCCGAAGGCAGTCTACGGCCGACACCAGCATTTACATTCGCGGCTTAGGTAATGGCGCCAACAATATCGGGGTCGAGCCGCTCTTAGGTTGGTTCGTCGACGGTGTATCTGAATTTGGCGGCAATCTCGAAGCCAGTTACGGAAACTACAACGCGGTTACGGCTAAGGCAATGCTCACCGGGCCGATAGGAAGGGACGTTACCTTCAGTATAGCAAGTGGTCTCAATAAGCGCGAAGGGATAGTGCGCGACCTCGATATGGGGGGCGAAAACAACGATCGTAATCGCTGGCTTTCGCGCGGGCAGCTTCTCTGGGATAACCGTGATGGTTTGAAAGTTCGTTTGATACTAGATTATGGCAAGATTGATGAGAATTATCGCGATGAAGTTAATTTACAGAAATCGCTATCAACATCTGCTATTTTTGCTTTTGATCGAGCGATATCAGCGCCCGGTGAGACGTTATCTAATGTCGAATACAGCAATTTTCCATCATCTAACGTTATCGAAAATTGGGGCGCTTCAAGTCAATTTGATTATGAATTTGATGGGTTGCATCTAACATCTATTACCACCTATCGAATCACCAAGGCCGATAGTAAACAGGATGTCGACTATTCTAGCGCAGATATATTGGGTCGTCACTGGAAACTGCAGCAAAAAAAGAAATTTTCACAAGAATTTAGAGTTAGTTTCGCGACGGCGAAGAAAATATCCGGTTCATTGGGAGCGTATTATGTTACGGAAAAGGCCGACCAGGCAAATGATTCGTTTTGGGGAGCTGACGCTCGCGAATATGCCGACTACTTTATACGTACCAAATCGCAAGCTGTGAGTATCGGGGCGCTCGAAACTGCATTCAACTCACAGGGGTCGGGCAATTATTTAGGTCGCTTTTTCGCTCAGGGTACGGGGATGCAAGAGCGCAATACCATTAACGGTGAGTCATTTTCATTTTTTGGAAAAATTGATTTCGAAATAACAAACAAGATTTTCGTCACAAGTGGCGTCAGATACACTCATGAAAGCAAGAGTTTTTGGAGCAACGCGATTTCGACTGACGCATTCTCACAAGTCTTTTCTAAAAATGATATTAACTCGTCGGATTACGCCCAAGTCCGTTCGACGCTATTATATTTGAGCGCTTTATCCCAAGGGTACGATAAATTCGGGGCCGCGATTTATGCTGGAAACAACGTCAATAATCCGGCAGCAAATCCACTCGTGGGCTTGAAAGCGCTGCAGTACTTTCCACCACTCAGTAATCTGTCGAACGCCGCTGGAATGGCAAAGGTGCATGACGGTAATATTAGTTACGTAGTTGGTGTCGTGTGGGAGATGACGCGAAGTGTCAACGCCTACGCTACTTGGTCAACGGGTTACAGATCGCCGTCGATCGGCCTTTCATGGTACGGTCGACCGATGCCTGTAGGCGTTCCTGGGTTGCGTGGACTAGGGGAGGGGTTTGACACCTTCATTTCGGGAGGGCATTTTGCAAGTGCTGAGAATGTATCTATTTATGAAATTGGAGTGAAGGGAAATTGGCGCAATATTTATGCTAATATAAATTTTTTTAGAAGAGATGCTAGCCTTATTAAAAATGGCATACTGAATGGCCAGGCCGTGGTGTCGCAGGCAGATGAGGAGGGGGCGGTAGTTGGTGCGGAGTTTGAAGGAGCATTTAGGCCTGTTGAGCCACTGAAATTATCCCTATCGTGGACGTACCTTAATTTTGACAACGATACATATAGGAATTCAGTAGGGTTGCCCCCACTGTCGATGACAGTCGGGGGCGAGGTTATGGTGCCGGTGGGTGCGAGAGGTGGCCGGCTTATCATGCGTGGCGACTATCACTACGAAGCGTTCAAGCTAGCGGAGGGACTACCTAATCTTTTAGCGCGGAATACTTTAGGCAACATTAATGGTATGGCTATACCCCTTGCAGTACCACGCGAGTTCAAGCAGGAGGTCAACGATGTCAACGTTTCGGTCACATATGAGATGAGTGGCGGGCTTGAATTATCGCTTTGGGCGCGCAATTTGCTGAATGATCGGAATATTTTACAAATCTTTGAGATCCAAGCGCAGCGCGGGGCGATTTCAGGCTATGCAAACCAGCCTCGAACATATGGCATAGCGGCGCGCTACAAGTTCTAGCATGCTGCGGAAAAAGGCTCGTGACCGCAGATTTTAGTGCCGAATCTAGGCTCGCGTAGCGCGTCGTCCGTGAACAATGCGATGTTCGTTTCGGCGACGGGTAGATTGCGTCCGATGTTCAATGGGCGGTTTATCGAGCTGGTATGCTGCTTTCAGGCAGCGCTCATTTTGGGCAGGACTGCGAATAGCCAGGTAGCGATGAGGGCGAGCAAGAGCGCAGTCAGGCATGCGACGAGCAACCTCAGATTGTGCCCCGCGGAGACCAGGATGGCGTTGATGGCATCGCCGGTGGCACCGGAGAGGTAATTGCGCTCGAGCAGGCCATCGGACTTGGTGTTGATCTGCCCCCTTCTGAGTGGCCCAAAATCTGTTTTAGATTTGGCCACGAAGGAGGAGTGGAATGGCGAGGAAGCGCAAGCCGGAAGAGATCATCGGCAAGCTGCGTGAAGCGGAGATCGTGCTGGCGCAGGGTGGAACGGTGCCCGATGCCACGACAGTGTGGCTGTTCCGGGAGCGTCTGCTGAAGGCCAAGGGTAACCGTCCGATTGTTACCGCGGTGGTTGGGCCTTGAAGCGAGTGGCGAGTTCGGGATCGTCCAGGAAGTCGTCGAGAAAGCCGTGCCAGGTCTGGGTGGTGCGGCGTGCTTCTCGAAGCATATCTGACAGTTCATCGACGCCATCGTCGGTGAGTGCCGTAATGGTCTCATCCGGGCCAGTGTAAACGCTGATGATGCTGCCGTAAGTCAGATTGTCATCGTTCCAGACGATGGCTTCCAACAGCTCCACGTCCTCACCAAGCATTTTGGCAGCATAGTCCAGCGTGCGCACGTGAGTGATCGTGGCCATCAGGCTACCTCTGCCAATGGTACCAAGGGCTTCCATTTCCAAGGCAACAATTCGTCGATCCGGTTGATCTTGTGATCGTGGATACGGCCGAGCACGTCGGCTAGATAAGCCTGCGGGTCCAGACCGTTCATCTTGGCACTTTCAATAAGCGTCATGGCCCGTGCCAGGGTTTCAGCGCCTGCTTCGGAGCCGGCGAAGAGCCAGTTGCGTCTTCCCAGACCAATAGGTCTCACGGCTCGCTCAGCGGCATTGTTATCGATGGCGACGCGCCCGTCTTCGATGAACAATGAGAAGGCATGCCAGCGACCCAAGCCATAACGAATGGCGCTGGCCAGATCGCCCTTGACGGGGATGCGGGTGAGTTGCTGCTCGGCCCAGGCGCGCAACGCCTCGAGTTTGGGTTTGCTATGCTCCTGGCGGACGGCACGCCGAACATCCGCGGGCTTCCCGGCGATTTCACGCTCGATGTCGTATAGCTGGCCGATGCGATCGAGGGCTTCTCGCGCTATCGGTGATTTGTTCGCTTTCCAGATGTCATGGAAGTCACGCCGCCAATGGGCAAAGCAGGCAGCTTCCAGGAAGCGCGGTTCGCCGTCTGCGCCGGGCTCATAGAGCTTCGCATATCCCTTGTAGGCGTCGGCCTGGAGAATGCCGCTCGCATTGCAAAGGTGGTTTTGCACGTGCTCCGCCTTCCAGTTGGGAGCAAAGCGATAGACCACACCCGGCGGTGCCGCCCCGTTCCACGGGCGCTGATCGCAGACATAGCCCCAGATCCTGCCTTGCTTCACGCCCTTACCGAGCCCCTTGGCCCGCCGTGTGTGATCCAGCACCTGGATCGGTGTATCATCGGCGTGGATGACGATGCTGGCCAGGACCGATGCCTCAATACGCTCGATCAGGGGCTGCAGGGTTCGCATCGCTTTGCCGCACCAGTCAGCCAGCGTGCTGCGGGGAATGTCAGCGCCCATGCGGGTAAGGATTTCATTCTGCCGGTACAGCGGCAAGTGATCGTCGAACTTTGAGACGAGCACGTAGGCAAGCAGGCTGCTTCCGGCCATGCTGCCGGGGATTGGGCGGCTCGGAGCCGGCACCTGCACCATGTTCTCACAGCAGCGGCAGGATTTTTTCGGCAGTGCTACCTCGATCACCTTCAGTTTGGCGGTAATCATTTCGATGATTTCGCTCACGTCCTCGCCGACGAGGCGTAACTCGCCCCCGCAATCGGGACAAGCGCTGCCCGGGTCGAGTTCTTTTCGCTCGCGCGGCGTGTCGGACGCAACGCGCGGACGCCGGGCCATGGCCCGTGCGCTGTCTACATGCGCAGTGGCTTCATCCTCTTCGACATCGCTCGGCAAAGCGACGGTTTGTGCCGCAGCGACCAGAATGTCCTCCAGGGCCAGTTCCAGCTGCTCGATCTCGCGTTCGATCTTTTCCGAGGACTTGCCGAAGGCCTTTTTCTTCTGTTTGGCAATGCGCAGACGCAGGGCCTGAACCACCAGATCATGTGCACGGACCGTTGCCGCCAGCTTCGCGTTTTCCGCCTGCAAGTCGGCGATTATCGCCTTCAGCAAAGCTGGGTCTTCGGGAAGGTTTTGCGCCGCGCTCAGCATGATCCTGCTTACCAGCCAGGGGCAGGAATATCCATGAAAACAGGTAGATTCAGGAACAAAAGTCAGCCCACGTGAGCAGGCGGCGCGCCCCAATTTGGACGCCTCCAGTCGATGCCTTCCCAAAGCATCGCAAGCTGGGCCGAGGTCAGCCGCGCCGTCCCATCCGCCGCAGAGGGCCAAGGAAAACGGCCACGCTGCAAGACCTTGTAGTACAGGCAAAATCCTTGCCCATCCCAGTACAGCAGCTTCACCCTGTCGCCGCGTCGCCCTCGAAAAGCGAACACCGCGCCGCTTGCCGGTTTCTGTCGCAGCACCGTCTGGGCAAGCTGACCAAGGCCAGAGATGCCTTTGCGCATATCAGTGACGCCGCAGGCCAGATAAACTCGCACGCCAGTTCCCGGGCCGATCACGCCGCCTCCACGCAGCGGATGAGCTGGGTCAAGGCGATGGCCTCGATGTCGCTTCCAAAGCGCAAAGTCCGGCCTTGCGTCAGGCGCAACTCCACCATGCACGTCCCGCCTGGGCTTGTGCTGCGGGCAACGTCAGGGCTCTGAGCGGCAGGCATCTCCACAGGCAGAAAGACTGGCTCCGGTGGGGCCAGCAAGAACCCGCGCTTCTTCAAATCATGTCGCCAAGTGTAAATCTGCTGCCGGGTTACATCGTGGCGCCGGGCTACCTCTGCCAGCGTCGCGCCATTGACGCCGACGGATCCGATGATCTCCAGCCTCTGCTGGTCCGTCCACCGGCGCCGTCGTTCCTGACCCAGTATTTCCGCCCTCATCGCAATCCCCGATCAAGAGACGTCGTTAGCGACGTCGCTATGACCGTCTCTTAAGAAATTATCGCTCCATTAGGCAGGCGGTCCCAATCGGACGGTTACTGAACAACTGCGATGGGCTAAGGCCGTGCCGACGGGCAACGGCGCAGACAGTCTCCTGCTTGGAATAGCTCTCCGCGATGATCGCGGCCTTCACTTCAGGCGGCCAGTCCCGCCGCTGGCCTGCACCGGTAAAAACCTCGAACCGCTGAACCTTGCTGGTGCCAGCATCGTCACATGGCATCGTCATAGCACCAGTGTCCTCCATCCTGATCAGGAGGCGCAGACTCAAGGCTACACTTTACGTCTGCAAGGTGGGGCCGCCGCCCCGCTTACGGATAACTGGCTGTCCAACCGGATCTTCAAATCCCACGACAACATCATCGACCTTTGCTACGAAGCCTGGAACAAGCTGGTCAATCAGCCGTGGCGCATCATGACTATCGGACGCCGTAAATCGGCGCGTGGGTCGTGATCAATGCATCTTGGCGTTAGCCGCCAAACTGTCCGAGAAGGCGGGATCCCTTCAGTGTCCGCCAAACAGCAGCAGGCCAGACAGCCGCAAGCCGTTCAAGCGGATCGCCTTCCGCGCTCAATGCCTCTCATCAGTCCGAAAGATCAAAGAAACTTTGCTGTCCCGCAATCATCGTCTCCACCATCATGCTAGGGCAGTGATTCACCTCAAACCGCTAGGCAACAGCAGTTTTTCGAGGCGTCCAGATATCGCGCAGCCCCATTGATTAACGCGGCAGGAGCCGTCCTTCAGTCATACCATAATCGAGATAGTGGCGCAGCGGATCTGCGCCCGCAGCGGCAACATCGTGATGTAGATCGAGATAAGCTTTTCCATCGAACAGTCCGCTTTCCTTGAGCCGCTCGAGCTGCCGTCGGCGGCGCCAGGTACTAGGAATGAATGACCACCATCTAGGGCTGTCGACCAAAAGGTTGGTAACCTGGAGCAGCCATTCTGCGTGACTGTCCTGAATTGCAAAGCGCTCTTCTGCTGCTGACAGCTTTTGCAGCAAATTCTGGACATGTTCGTCTTGGCAATGATGTTTGTGTCTGAGCGCCGCATACCGCGTTTCGGTGGCCATAAACTGCTGGTTGACCGTCGCCATTTCTTCATAGAGCTTACCAACATCGGCCTCCGCATTGGACAAGGCAGACTTGAGTTCTTGCCTTTTCTTTTCCTCTCGGAATAATTGGCCCTGGGCTGAATTCAGTTGCGCTTCCAAAGTGGCGACGTGCGCCTGCGCGCGCTGCGCTGCATGTAGCAACTCTTCATTTTGCTCATTTCGCGCTTCGATTTCCTGATGTGCTTGGTCGAGGTCCGCAACAAAATCAGTCATCCGACCCCTTACCGCTGATAGAGCGAGGTCGGAGGATGCTCGTGCAGCTTTTTCATCATGAAGAAGCCGTCCGAGATTGTGAACGGCGCGTTCTGCTCTCTCTGCGGCAACTTGGTACTCGCGTCGGTCAGCGGCGATCTCGAAAATATCCTTTCGCGCGTTTTTCAGCTTTTCCTGTACTGCCTCCAGTTGCGCGTACGCTTCGCGCGCTTCGTCCCTCTCCCGACAAGCCTGTTCAACTTCTTCCTCACGCTGCCGAAGCCGGTTTTCCAGCATAGCGATCTGATGAGCCGATTGGCGCGCCGCTTCAACATTTTGCTCATTACGAAGCTGTATATCCGTAAAGCCGCTTTGGACCTTCCCAAGCTCTGCCTGCAAGCCCGCAACTTGTTCGTCCCGCGCTACAAGTGCAGCCCCGATGTTAGCGGAGGTGCGAGTCATCGCATGAAGCTCGGCTTCCAGTTCTCCTATCCGTGCCAGGACGCCGTCGTGCTCAGCCTGTACGCGCACGTGGACGCCCTCGCGCTGCCGCAACTCCTCAATCTCGCTATGCAATGCCAAGATATGGGCATCTCGATCGGACAGAACGGTTACCATGTCAGCAGAGGCATGCTTCGCGGCATGGAGCTCGGCCTCCAGCTCTATTATCCGAGCCAGGACACCGTCGCGCTCGGCCTGTATTTGCATGCGGACACTTTCGCGCTGCCGCAACTCCTCCATCTCGCTGCGCAATGCCGCTATATCAGCATCTCGATTGGACAGAATGGTGACCATATCAGCGGAGGCATGCTCCGCAGTATGAAGCTCGGCCTCCAGTTCTCTTATCCGAGCCAGGACGCTGTCGCGCTCGGCCTGAATCTGTATGCGGTCGCCTTCTCGCTGCCGCAACTCTTCCATCTCGCTGTGCAACGCCATGACATTAGCATCTCGATCGGATAGGGTATTGGAGACCTTCTCACCCGCTTCTAACGCATCACGTAATTGATTTTGGAGATGCTTTACGCTGTTTTCACGCTCCTCGGTAGCGGCGGCCAAGGCCGCCCTCACATTTTCAAGTTCTTCCCGTAAGGCATGTCCTCCACCAGCTCCCAATGAACGAGACCCGGGCAGAATTAGATCTGAAAACATACTGGACGCATCGTTGAAGCGTCGGAAGATCGCGTCAAGTTTGGCGTAATCGGCCTTGTCCTCTCCCTGTTCGGCCCAACGTCGCAGGATTACGTACGTCTCTATCGCCCATGGCATGACGCCCGGCATCGCAGTTGGCAGATGCGTCTTTGAAGACGCGCTTAGAAACTGGTCAACCTCATGCCGCATTTGTGCAGATCTTCTCGGCCAGATAATGCCCAGATCCAATCCCAACCGTGTGACTAGTACTTGCCAATTACCCAAAAGCTGGTCGAAATCGCAGATGGTGCGTCGGCGGCCTCGCGTCGCCGCTTCCCCTTCCAAAGTATGGCGTAACCATAGCAAACCGGCATAGCCAGGTTCCATCGCATCGCGCTTAAAGAGCGACGCCGCAACTTGCGCGGGGTGGCGCAGGCACAGCAAGAATACCGGATCGATACTCTCCAATTCAAAAACATTGGTCCAAAAAGGAACGAGCCGGCAAACTCTCGGATCCTTCATGATAAAAAGAGGCGCATCAGTGAAGGATAGACGCAACGCTGCGCGAGCCTCCTTGAGAGCCAAGGGATAAACTAAGGATTCATACCAGTCCGGATTGAGGCAATCCCAATCCTCCCAATGACTTCCGGCGCTCTCCAAAATCCTGTCGTTAACAGCCACTATACCCGCAGGTTCCCAGTGGCCCTTATCATTGCCAATACCTGCTCCCATCAGGTCCACAGGCATAGAAGCACCCAGTTTTCCCAGTGTTCCTGCGAGCGCACTGGTTCCTGAGCGATGCATACCCAGAATAACTAGACCTTGTCGATTGTGATGCCGCTTTTCAGGCAGCATTTTTTTAGGCGGCCGGGGACTGTTCATCTTTGCCTACATCTCCCATTTTCTCGCCTTCATTTTGATTTGTTAGCTAAGACCATTTCATGAAGAGCATGGACGGTGCTTCTGTCTACGCAGCTTTCCGATTAGCCGATTGAGGGGGGTGGAACGACGCCCAGCCTTCTTTGACGACAGCGGATTAGGTACAAACTCCTCGCCAAGATACAGGTTTCGTCTTTTTTCGCCATCGCTGATCGCCACCAGATCACGCAAATTCAGATGCCCCAGCGCCTCATCGGAAAAAGCGGGTGTGTAATAGATGCAGTCATCGAAATAATAATGTGTTACCTGTGACCAGCGCGTCAGGCGCGGGTCGTTCTGTTTGCTACCACCGTGCAGCAGGTTTGCGCACCAGATCAGCGCCTGCCCCTTACGCGCCAAAAAAGTTTCAGGTTGCACACCCTGCACATCGCATAGTGCGCGCCAAGCGGGGCCATAAGGGTCCTGCGCTGATTCTAGGCCGACGTCGGTGCCGCGCCGCCCGACTAGCGCATTGGTCATCGCTGGCCACTTATGCGATCCGGGGTAGTAAAAGAGGGGCCCAGCATCTGGTCCGACATCCTCCATCGCCAGCCATACGCCGCACATGAAACGTTCTGGCAGGGACGAGAAGTGCACGAAATCGGTATGTGCGTCCTGCTGAGTACCGACCGGGAAATTGAGCGTCTGAAAAGGAAATGCTTTTCGTCCGTAAAGCTTACTCAAAAGATCAAGGACAATTTGGTTAGCGGCAATGGCGCGCACGTCCTCATCAAATTTCCAGGCGTCTTGTACGCGCCTTTCACCAATGGTCTTGTCACTGTCTGTAGCAGAAAAATCCACGCCATAGGCAGGTCCTAGATGCTGGCGCACACGCTTGATCCGATTATCCAGTTCGTCGTCCGGAAAATCAAATACCGCATAGCCTTTTCCATGTAGATCATTGGCGATGCGTTCTTCCTCCGCGCTCAGACCCCATTCTGCCTTGAGCGCCGGGAACAAAGGAGATTCGATAAGCGGCATCCCCGGGAAAAAATTCCTCAAAATTTTGGTCCTTTGTTATTGCCGCGAACGACTACGGGCTGACTAACACTACCAACGGCCATCTGGTCCCATATTAGACGCAATATCCGCTTCAGCCCTCCTGGGCCCTTCCTCACGTGTTTAAAAATCGAAGCGAAATCATGCCGGATGGTCCCCCGATCGTCCAGATCGCAATATACATCCCAGAACGGCTCTACGCCGATCGCCTGCGGCATCAGCCAAGCGCCATGATAGCCGAAGCTGGCCGTCACATCTCCTGCACGTTCTGCTGCGAATTGGTCAGCCAACGCGCGCGGGGCAAAACGCATCCTCTGACTTTCCAGCCATCTGCGATTTGTGCGCCCGATCGCGACATCTTCGGGATGGATGCAACGGAACGCCGGGTCACGGCACAACAGCATCAGGCGTCGGCTGCGTAAAGAAAAGCCGCCATTGCCGACATCATGGCCATCGGCAAATTGCGGCCAACTAGCGCCAATATAATCGTAGTCAAGAAATTCCCTCTGCCAGCGGGCTGCGTCGAGCACATGCCCGTCCCACTGGGTGACCAAGCAATGGCTGGTTGCGACATGATCGACCAGCTCTGTTAGAAGAAAGTGGGAATAAGCGCTTGCGGAAGTGATCGGCGCGATCTGCACAACGCTTATACCAGGGTGATCGGGCTTGACCGGACTGTCAGTGAGAAGCAGCGCTGCCCCGACGTCGATCTGCGCCAGACTGGCTTCCAGCGCCCGAACGGTCGCGTCCACATTGACCGAGCTGACCGCGCACAGCGTTACTTGAGGCAAAGTGAGGCGCGATGTCATTACAGCGCTACAGCAAACTGTTCGCTGGCGCGGCTAAGCTGCGGATGATGATAAGGATCATAAATCTCGTCCGTCTTCCACAGGCGCTGGAGTGCCGCGAGTTCGCTAGCAAAGCGCGCCGCCCCGGCAGGATCGCGATCCAGCCCGCGCGATACAGATTCATGATGGATAAGGGTCGCGCGCGGCTCGTAGAGCGATTGCCAGCCTCTCTTGTTCAAGCGAAGGCAGAAATCCACGTCGTTAAAGGCGACGGCGAAATCCTTTTCGTTGAGGCCACCCACCGCCATGAACTTGTCACGCTCCACAATTAGGCAGGCGGCCGTGACCGCCATAGTAAATTGGGGCAGGCTATGGCGGTGGAAATAGCCTTCCTCATCGGGGCGCAAAAAACGGTGAGCATGGCCCGCGGCATTACCCACACCGATTACCACGCCGGCATGTTGTATGCGCCCATCGGGATAGAGGAGACGCGCGCCGACCGCACCCACGTCCGGACGCAGCGCCTGCGTCGCCATGATGGTGAGCCAGATGCGGTCCGTCGTTTCTATATCATTGTTGAGTAGGCAGAGCAGCCGGCCCCGCGCCTCTTGCGCTGCGCGGTTGTTGATCGCCGAATAGTTGAACGTGCCGCTATGACGCAGCACTCTATATCGCGCGGGATCGAGCGCGGCGAGATAGGCAAGTGTGTCGGGATCGTCGCTGTCATTGTCGACTACGATGACCTCGATGTCCGGATACTCTACCGCTTCCACGCCCTCGAGGCAGGTGCGTAGCAGGTCAACCCGGTTGCGGGTGGGCACAATAACAGAAACGGGCGGCAGATCAGGGGCAACAGCAAGTGGGGCAAGGGGCAGGCAAGGCGTGGGACGATTGCTGCGATGATGCAGCATCTGACGCAGATGAACGGGCGTCCTCTCCTCCGCCATGTCCGCAACAAGATGCGAGGCCCAATCGGCGCAATCGGCCACGGCCTCCAGATCAGCGCGGGTTGCTCTGACGATGCATGCGCCGGTCAGATAATCTTGGTGCCCAAACATTTCGCTGTTCCAGTCGGGCTTGAAAAAGGGCGTGACGCGGCGGCGACCGATTAACAGATCGTCGTCGGCATAGATGAGCCTCGCCTCAGAGCCGGCCATTGCCGCTCGATAGGCGGCAATAGCACCAGGTGCGATCCGGTCACCGCACCGGACTGGGAACAGCCAAGGAGAGGCGCTCCAGTCAATCTGACTGATGGCGGCGGCCAGCGTTGGCGTATCCGGCGTGCCTACCAGCAAGGGGGCCACGCCCTCGGCCACGAGGCTCTCGCGTGTGGCATCCAGCGCACTGGGGCGCGGATCGACGCTTACGTCGATGAGCGCGACGATCGGGCAATTGGGATCTGGCTGGCTATGTCCCCCTTCTATTCGCTCATGCCGCAACGCCCAGAGCATGTAGGCCTTCGGTGACTCACTGAGCAGCCGTGCGAACTGGCCCCGGGCGCGGACGCGCTTGCGCTTGATCCACCATTTGGTGGCGGTCAGATAGGCGAAAGGATCAGCCCGGAAAGCGTCGAAATGAACGGACGCCGTTAGCCATGCGTCAGCGATCCGCTTAAAATGATGAACTGTCGACTTCGATGGCATGAGGTGTTGGCAAATAACTAATCCGGGCCAGATCACCAACAGAATCCTTGTCCTTTGGCGAAAAGGTATCTTTACCATACCAGATAGCTATCGGATTGCCTGACGCTGCCCGATAGCTATAGAGTTAACCCATGCTTACGATCGCGTTCATCGGTCTCAAAGGGGTGTCGGAAAAACACCGCTACCCTCATGCAAAGATTTAAACTAGGCCGTAAACTCATAAAATGGCTTGAGGGTTGACCGTTTGCGTGATTCAGGAGCCTCCAGATTTGGAGGACTTGATGGCACGGCGGCGGTATGAACTGACAGATCGGGAATGGGCCATCATCGAGCCGTTGTTGCCCAACAAGCCGCGTGGCGTGGCGCGGGTTGATGACCGGCGAGTGCTGAACGGGATCATGTGGCGTTTCCGGTCCGGTGCGACATGGGCGGAAATTCCCGAGCGCTATGGCCCATCGACGACCTGCTACAACCGGTTCGTGCGCTGGCGCAAAGCCGGGGTGTGGGACCGGCTTCTGGCTGAGGTTTCCGCCGGATATAATGGCGAACTGGTGATGATCGATTCCACCTGCATGCGCGTCCACCAAAATGGTGCGACGGGCAAAAAGGGGGAAGCTGCGATCGTGGCATGGGACGTTCCCGGGGCGGCCTCACCAGCAAACTCCACGCTCTTGTCGATGCTGTCGGGCGTCCTGTCAGCCTGAGACTGACAGGCGGGCAGATTCACGATGCCTGCGAGGCGGAGGCGCTGATCGAAGCCATTCCCGAGGGCGCAATCCTGCTGGGCGACAAAGGGTATGACAGCAACGCCATCCGTGAAGCCGCTGCGGCCAGGAACGTCTGGGCCAATATTCCCAATCGATCCAACCGCAAGCAGCGCTTCGCCTTCTCGCCATGGCTCTACAAGCAGCGCAATCTTGTCGAGCGCTTCTTCAACCGCATCAAGCAGTTCCGCGGCATCGCCACCCGCTACGACAAGGATCCCGACAACTTCCTCGCCGCCATCAAACTCATATGCGTTCGCCTCTGGTGCAACGCGTAATGAGTCTACGCGCTAGCGCGGCGACGCGGAATAGGCGATCCGGGAACCGGGCGGCCCATGCACTGTGGGGGGCTGCTGTCGCGGGCCGGGCGATCATTCTATTATTTACCATCAGACATATTCAGTACGGGTTAATCGAAGCCGGCGTGCCGATGTTCCCGACCGAGTTGCGTCAGCGCGAAGGGTTTCACGTAACTTTTTCTGTCCGCGAGAAGCTGAAGGAATTCGAACCGAAAAATGTACCTAATCTGGACGAGGGGATCGCCAATGCCGAGCAATATGCGTTGTGATCGATATGCTGCGAGCCAACTGCAAAAATGCCCTCAGGGCCGATGAGGTGGCAGGATGAGCAGGGCCAATCCGTCGGCGATCTGTATGTTTTCAAATTTGACAATGCTGCCAAACCAGTTCTGACAGATGCGATACAAAAATCGCACAAAGCAGTAGCGTTCAAAGCCGGAAAGTGGGGCGTTGGATACGGTGAGAAAGCCAATTGAAACGCCGCCCTCCTCCCCCGCCTCGACGGCGGTCCAACCAGTGGGCCGGCAGCCGCGGCGGCATGTGACCGGACCCAATCGAAAATTCATACCAACGCGATTAAAGAGACGATCTCGAAACTGTAAAGGATCGTTGGTGATATGAGGCTTGCTCTGGGCGCAATGCTGGAACAGTCGCTGGTTGCGCTTGCCGCGCAAAGCGAGATATAATATATCGAGGTGTCAACACCGTGAATGGCCAGGCCGAGTTTATTGGCCGGGCTTGTCAGTGAATTTTGCTACTAAGCACTGACCATCCTGATGCAGCGCATCCATCATGAAACGCCAGACATTCGCCGCGTCGCTTTGATAACCTAATTCGGATTCCTCGAGGCCGATATAGCGAATAATTTCCAGACCGGCTTCCTGCATGGCTCGGTCGGGTTCGTGCAACGCGTCGATTACAGCCATTACCTGCGGGAGATAGGTCGCCCAGCGTGGTGCGCCGGCAGATAAGCTGTCTTCATCTTCCTGCTGCGAACGGCACAAGCTACGGGCGGCTTTTTCGATTGGGCTCATGATGATTATGCTCAGCCCAAGCACACATAGGGTCAAGAAAATTTTGAAATGATTGTCAGATAGTCATCCGGTAGCTTCATGCCAAATTTCTCTTTTTTGTGCAGGAGAAGATGGCGGCAGGCCAAGGGTGCGTATTCGGGCGGGAGTTGGGGTCCTAGATGGTGATCATCCCGTCGAACCTGCGCTTGTGCTGCTTGGCTTGCGCAAGGCTTCCTACGGCCACGCCGCCTTCGACAGGCAGGGTAAGTGGAGTTGGCTTGACGTACTTGGACATGAGGAATTCCTTGGCACAAACTCGCGCTTTCGGAGCACGCTGGCGATCCGAGGATCACCAGCGTGTCGAACCAAATTCAGACCGCGCGCCGGGCTGATGAGAAACTGGGGCGGAGAATCTTGCCGCCATCTCGCAACTCGTCGAGATAATCCGACCAACTCTGCATCATCTGTACGCGCTCGTCCCAATACTCGCCTCTGGCGTAAGCTCGTCGAACCTGGTTCGTATCGACATGCGCGAGTTGCCGCTCAATCGCATCGGGATTCCATTCTCCCCTCTCGTTGAGAAGGGTAGCGGCCATCGCGCGGAAGCCATGCGCCGTCATCTGGTCGCTCGTGTAGCCGAGGCGTCGGAGGCCTTGGTTCACCGTATTTTCCGACATCGCCTTGCGCGGGCGACCGAGAGCCGGGAAAAGATACTTCCACCAATGGGTGTGTTCATGCAGTTCCTGCAGCATGTCAATTACCTGACGGGACAGCGGCACCCGATGCGGGCGACGCATCTTCATCCGTTCGGCAGGAATAAACCAGATGGCCTCCTCGAAGTCGATGTCGGCCCACTCCGCTTGTCTTAGTTCGCCCGGGCGGAGCAGAACGTGCGGCGACAGCCGCATCGCCATCACCGTCACCTTGTGACCGCTGTATCCGTCGATGGCCCGCAGCAGCGCACCGACTTCCGACGGCTTGGTGATGGCGGCGAAGTGCTTGACCTTTGGCGAGGCGATTGCACCACGCAAATCGGCCGCAACGTCCTTGTCGCATCGCACCGTCGCGACGCCATAGCGGAAAACGCGGCTAAGGACGCTTCGCATCCGGCGTGCGCTTTCAAAGGCACCGGTCGCCTCTACCTTGCGTAGTACCGCAAGCGCCTCGTGTGGAGTGATCTGCGCAATCGGGATACTGCCTATGATCGGATAGGCCTTGGCGAGCAGCCAGCGGATTTTGTCTACGGTCACCTGGGCGAGGCCGTCTCGCTCGCATTTGATGAGCCACTCTTTCGCCACGTCCTGGAAAGTGTTGGCAGCTGCATATTTGGCGGCAATCCTTGCGCGCTTTTTCTCCAGCGCGGGATCGAGCCCTTCCGCGATCTTCCTCTTCGCCTCGTCACGCCGCACCCGGGCATCGGCAAGGCTCACGTGCGGCCAGCCGCCGAGATGGAGAGTCTTCTGCTTGTCGAGAAAACGATATTTGAAGCGCCAGAGCTTCGAGCCGTTGGGTTGAATGACGAGAAGGAGACCTTGCGAGTCGCTCAGGCTCCAGGCCTTCTCTCTCGGCTTGGCGGCATTGATCTGGATGTAAGTCAGCATGGTCGATTTCCCAGCAAAGCCGGGTCAATCCGAGAGCACCAAAAAGAGCAACATTTGTGGCTGCTGCTGGTGGCCCTAGCCGGATTTCACCGGACGGTGTCTGGCGATTCTCTGTCAGAAAATGCTGTGAAACCAGCCGCTTACCGGACGCCTCTGGACGAATCCAGAGGCGTCAGTGGTGCCCAGAAGAGGACTCGAACCTCCACGACCTTGCGATCGCCAGCACCTGAAGCTGGTGCGTCTACCAATTCCGCCATCTGGGCACGGGGTAGGAGTGCGCCTTTAACGGCGGCCTCCAGACCTGTCAACGCGGCAATGCGTTTTTTTTGAACTTTCACGGGAAAGGGCTATTTTTGCCGTCAAAACATGGCAATCCGGGGCCATGCCGTGCCCCGGTCCACAGCGATGGAGCCTTTGAAACTTGAACGCGCCCGAATCTTCCCCCCAATTTCTTGCGCGAGCCGACGGGCTGCGCCTCGCCTATCGCCATCGTCCGGGGCAGGGGCCGACCATCATCTTCCTGCCGGGCTACATGTCCGACATGGAAGGGAGCAAGGCGATCGCGCTCGACGCCTGGGCGGGCGAACAGGGCAGGGCGATGCTGCGGCTCGACTATGCCGGTTGCGGCGCCAGCGAGGGTCGGTTCGAGGACGGCACGCTCGCCAGCTGGCGTGACGATGCGCTGGCCCTGATCGACGGGTTGACGCAGGGGCCGCTGCTGCTGGTCGGATCGTCCATGGGCGGCTGGCTGGCGCTGCTGATCGCGCTGGCCCGCCCGGACCGCATCATGGGGCTGGTCGGCATCGCCGCCGCGCCCGACTTCACGGAGTGGGGTTTTACCGACGCCGACAAGGCGCTGCTGGCGACCGAGGGGCGGATCGAGGAACCCACGCCTTATGGCGACCATCCCTATGTGACGACGCTCGGCTTCTGGCAGTCTGGCCAGGCGCATCGCCTGCTGGACGATGCAATCGCGATCGACTGCCCGGTGCGGCTGCTCCAGGGCCAGTGCGATACGGATGTCCCCTGGGAAATCGCGTTGCGTACGGCCGATCGGCTGCGTTCATCCGATGTGCAGACGCTGCTCATTAAGGATGGCGACCATCGCCTTTCCCGCGACGGCGACATCGCCCTGCTGATCCGCACCGTCGCCGCTCTTCTGGACAATCGCTGATGCCCGTCATCCTCCCCCTCCTGATGTTCATGCAGGCCTATGATCCCGAGATCGAGGCGGTGATGCGCAACAGCCGCAAGAAGAAGGAGGATGCCGCAGCGGCGGCCGCCTCCGCAGCGTCAGTCCAACAGGCCGCGGCCGCCCGTTCGGCGCCCGACGCCGACGGGCGCATCCCGGTCCCGGCCAAATTTGCCGGGCCGTTCCAGGCCTGTCTCGACCAGGCGCTGGAATCGCCGGACAAGGCAATCACTTTCGCCCAGAATTGGCGGATCGACGGCGGCAGCTTCTACGCCCGCCACTGCATGGGCTTTGCCCTGTCGCGGGCGGAGCGCTGGGGGCCGGCGATCGTCGCCTTCGAACAGGCGGCGGAGGAAGCCGAGCGCGGCGGCGAGATCGTGCAGAGCGCGCGCCTCTGGGGCCAGGCCGGCAATGCCGCCCTTGCCAGCGGCGACGCGAAGAAGGCGCAGGAGGATTTCGACGCGGCACTGGCGCGCGGCCTGCCCGACGGCATGGAAAAGGGCGAACTGCATCTCGATCGCGCCCGCGCGCTGGTGGCGCTGGGCGATACGGATGGCGCGCGCGGTTCGCTCGACACCGCGCTGACCCAGGCGCCCAAGGATCCGCTCGCCTGGCTGCTGTCGGCCACGCTGGCGCGCCGCACTGGCGAACTGTCACTGGCCCAGGTGCATATCGCCCGCGCGGTGCAATTGTCGCCCGATGATGCCTCGGTCGCGCTGGAGGAGGGTAATATCGCCGTCCTGACCGACCAGGCCGACATCGCCCGCTCGGCCTGGCAGCGTGCGGCCAAATTGTCGCCGGACTCGCCTGCGGGCAAGGCGGCGGCGGAAAATCTGGGACGTCTTGAACCGGAGGCATCGGCGCCCAAGCCGGCGGGCTGATTGATCAGCAAGACTTTGTCACGGAACCCCTGTCCGATCCCGCCCGTTCGCCGACCGAGCGGGATAACGAAACGGATGGTGATGATATGACTGGCAAATTTTCCCGCATGATGGCGCTCGGCCTGTTGCTGGCTGGCGCGACCTCGCTCACGGCCTGCTCGCGCGGCGCAACCCGTGGTGGCCTGATCGGTGGCGCTGGCGGCGCGGTGATCGGCAGCGCGACCGGTCTCGGCACCACCGAGGGCGCTGTCATCGGTGGCACTGCGGGCGCGATCATCGGCGACAAGAGCGACTGTTCGAAGAAGGACCGCCGCCGGGGCCGCTGCTGACCCTATTTCAGGTAGAAGTCGACGGTCGTGACGACGCGCACCTTCTTGTAGGGCGTGTCGCTCGATCCGTCGCCGCCTTCGCCGTCGCGCGGGTCGATCGAGAAATAGCCCTGGGTCGCGCTCTTGATGCCGCCGACGCCGGACCCTGAATCCTTGGCGAACTGTTCGGCCGCCGCGCGCGCATCCCGCGTCGCCGCCGCCACCATCGGGGGTTTGAGGTCGTTGAGCCTGGTGAAGCTGTAGCGCATCCCCGATCCTTCCTGCAGCGTCACGCCGCGCCGGACCAGGTCGAACTGCTGGGCGACGGCGCGCTGGGCGCGGGCAATGTCGGTGGTGCGCAGCAGCATGCGCTGGGTGATGGTGATATTGTTGATGCCATTGTTGAGATATTGGTTCACGCCCGCGCCGACCGGGGTCAGCGCATCGGGCTTGAACCCCAGGCTGGCGAAATAGGCCTTGAGTTCCTGGGTATTGGCGTCGATTTCCGCCCGTACCGTCGGCAGGTCGGTGCCGGTCGCCGAATAGCTGATCGACCAGGTGGCAAGGTCCGCGGTCACGTCCTTCTCGGCCAGGCCCCGCACCGTGACCGATCGGTCCGCCGCCCTCGCGCGCTTGAGGCCGTCACCCAGCAGATAGCCGCCCGCGATCACGCCGACCGCCAATACCGCCGCCGAACCCAGCAGCACCTTGTCCCGCATTTCCAGAGCCATGATCGCTTTCCTCTTCCGCCGGGCCGGTCCCGGTCCTATCTAGGGAGCTATCTGCCAATCTACCGATGAACCGTTGCTTTATGGCGACGAACGGAGAAAGCTTTGCTCAAATATCTGCACACGATGATCCGCGTCACGGATCTCGACAAGACCATCGGCTTTTTCGAACTGCTCGGCCTCAAGGAGGTCAAGCGCTTCGACAGCGAGGCGGGCCGCTTCACCCTCGTCTATCTCGCTGCGCCGGGCGACGAGGACGCGCAGGTGGAACTGACCTACAACTGGCCGCCGCAGGATGGCAGCCCGGCGGAAGTCTATGACGGCGGCCGCAATTTCGGCCATCTCGCCTATCAGGTCGACAATATCTACGAGACCTGCCAGCGGCTGGTGGACGCCGGCATCACCATCAACCGGCCGCCGCGCGACGGCCATATGGCGTTCATCCGCACCCCCGACAATATCTCGGTCGAACTGCTTCAGGACGGCCGGCTCGACCCGGCCGAACCCTGGGTGTCGATGCCCAATATCGGGGCCTGGTAAGCCGATGCTGCAGGTCGTCCGCGTCCCCGTCCTCTCGGACAATTATGTCTGGCTGCTGCATGATGATGCGAGCGGCCAGACGGTCGCGGTCGACCCGTCGGTCGCCGAACCCGTGCTGGCGGCGGCTGCGGAGCGCGGCTGGACCATCGACCAGATCTGGAACACCCATTGGCACCCCGATCATGTCGGTGGCAATGCCGGCATCAAGGCTGCGACTGGCTGCATCATCACCGGCCCGGCCGCCGAAGCGGCGAAGATCGACACGCTCGACCGGCAGGTGGGGGAGGGGGACAGCGTCCGCATCGGCGATCATGTCGCCATGGTGATGGCGGTGCCCGCCCATACTGCCGGCCATATCGCCTATCATCTGGCCGATGATGCGATCCTCTTCGTCGGAGACACGCTCTTCGCCATGGGCTGTGGCCGCCTGTTCGAAGGGACGGCGGCGCAGATGTTCGCCAATATGCAGCGGTTCAAGGTGCTGCCGGGCGATACCATCGTCTATTGCGCCCATGAATATACGGAGAGCAATGGCCGCTTCGCGCTGACGGTGGAGCCGGACAATGCCGCGCTTCAGGCGCGCATGGCGGATGTCGTTGCTGCCCGTGCGCATGGCGAGCCGACAGTGCCCACGACGATCGCGCAAGAGCGCGACACCAACATCTTCATGCGCGCGCAGGACGTCGCCCAACTGGCGGAGCGGCGCGCCGGCAAGGACGCATTTTAGGCGCGGTCCTCGACGGATTCCGCGTTATCATGGCGTCCTGTTTGCAAGGACATGGATGGAGAGAGGCGATGCGCGCATGGATATGTCTGGCCCCGCTGGCGCTGGCGGCCTGCAGCGGCACTTATGAGCCCACGCCGCTGACCGAGAAGCAGGCAGCCAAGATGGACAAGGCGCTGGCCGGACTGGTGCCGGGCGACAAGGTGACCTGCGTCAATCGCGAGCCGCAGACCAATTTCACCGTCATCAGCGGCAATACGCTGCTGTACAGGGTCAGCCGCAAGCTCATCTACAAGAATGAACTGATCGGCAGCTGCAATGGCCTGGCGCGCGGCGACACGATGATCGTGCGCACCTTCGGCTCGCAATATTGCCGGGGCGACATCACGAGCAGCGCGGATCTGACGATCGGCATTCCGACCGGCAATTGCGCGCTGGGCGATTTCATTCCCTATCGTCCGCC
>Ga0172367_10002222_pt1 | contig 26851 bp, 12 predicted proteins | sample Lak10m_FD_114542 | JGI IMG/M metagenome (GOLD analysis project Ga0172367, IMG submission 114542) | Freshwater microbial communities from Kabuno Bay, South-Kivu, Congo - kab_022012_10m | ecosystem: Environmental > Aquatic > Freshwater > Lake | place: Democratic Republic of the Congo: South-Kivu...
CTTAAAAATCTTAAAAATCTTAAAAATCTTAAAAATCTTAAAAATCTTAAAAATCTTAAAAATCTTAAAAATCTTAAAAATCTTAAAAATCTTAAAAATCTTAAAAATCTTAAAAATAAGATTAAAATTTATAAAATAATTAAAATATTTAAAAATAAGATTAAAATTTATAAAATAATTAAAATATTTAAAAATAAAATATTTAAAATAATTAAAATATTTAAAATATTTAAAATAATTAAAATATTTAAAATATTTAAAATAATTAAAATATTTAAAATATTTAAAATAATTAAAATATTTAAAAATAAAATAATTAAACATAAAAAACACAAAAAAGGAAAAAAAATTAAAAAACAAAAATAATGTAAGAGTGTAAAGTTATAGATTTAAATATATAAAATTAAGCTGTTCACATACCATATAAGATAAATAATTAATATTTTTGTTTTTTTATATTTTAAATTATTTACGAAACACAGTATTATAAAGATTATTTATCCGTATGTTTCAATAATTCAAATTATTAAAAACCGATTTTAAAAATTTTAAGATTTTATAAAAACAGCGAGTTCAATATATTTTATAGAGAATATCGCATAAGAGTTTAATATTTCAAAGAAACATTACAATCGTTTTATATTTAGCATTAAAATCAAGATTTCAAAATATTATAAAATTTTTCTCCGGACAATATATTAGGAATTTAAAATTATGATTTTATTATTTTGGTAAGTAATAGGCCGCAAGTAAAAATATAAGAAATTGATTAAATGTTAATTTAAAAAAGAATTTTGGAATATAAAAATTTTTTTGATTAAAATGGATTTAAATATATTTTTCAACGAGTTGAAGATTTTAGTGTTTTATCTGTTTAATTATTTAAATAAATAGAAGATAACATAAAATAACTAAATATGTTCTAATATTTTGATATTAAAAATATAATTTATAATACTTATATAGAAGGTTAAAAATAAATAATGTAAAAAATATAATAAAACTAAAATGACAATTTAATTGAAATTGTTTTAGACGATTATACAAATATATTACCAAAGGAAAATTTAAATAATATTTTATGAACATATTTTTTTAAACATATTTTTTAAACATATTTTTTAAACATATTTTTTAAACATATTTTTTAAACATATTTTTTTAAACATATTTTTTTAAACATATTTTTTAAACATATTTTTTAAACATATTTTTTAAACATATTTTTTAAACATATTTTTTTAAACATATTTTTTTAAACATATTTTTTAAACATATTTTTTTAAACATATTTTTTAAACATATTTTTTAAACATATTTTTTAAACATATTTTTTAAACATATTTTTTTAAACATATTTTTTAAACATATTTTTTAAACATATTTTTTAAACATATTATCAATAAATATACAAACTATTATTATCTGTTATACGAAAAAATTTATAATTTCCTGGATATACTCTAGATACATTGACAATATCTGGATACACACTTCCCTCGAAAAATTAATTTTTATTTCCAATATCGAATATCATATTTTAAAAATCTTTATTTATTGCTTAAGCAAAATATTATTTTTTTTAAAATACATCTTCATATTCATATAACATCATAGTCCCAGCGGGTGTATCCAATAAATATCCTACCGGCCTCATTTGATTAAACGCTTTTTAAATCCCTGGCGAATCGATATAATTTATACCTTATTTTTTTCGATTTTAATATTAACCCTGTGTTTTTTTTTTATATTTTTTTACTATTTTGTTCCATTTTTTATTTTAAGATTTTCCATAATGAAACATTTTCGCTAAAGGATTTTAATTTACTGAATTAGATAAATAATCATCTCTCTATTCATTATATTAATTATTAAAATGTTCGTTTTTAGAATATTTTTTATTTAAATCTTCGTCTTTAAAATATTTTTTATTAAAATGATTATTTTATAATTATACGTTAACCAACCTTCCCTTGTGAAATCTATTCATAGCTAAATTAATAATTATAAGTGTAAATATTATAGTAAGATACATATATATTTAGTATTTAATTTTTAAATATATAATATGATCGATAAAAAAAATATACGTTATTTGTCTTTATATTTATCTTAATATATCAGAATATAATAATTTCTTATATAAAAAGATTAAAAAAAAATATATAAAAAAACAAAAAATAAAGATTTTTAAAACAAACCAAAAAATTAAAATAATTTAAAAGAATAAATTAAATTAAAAGAGTTTAAAATAGTTACTTATAAAAGATTATTATTTTATTTGATATAATACGATGATTTGGATGTGTTTAGAAATGAAATTATTTAAAAAAAAATACATGGTTTATCCAAGGGTTCTATCGACAAATTATAATTTATTGTATAAAACTATCGAACAATACAACAAAGATATTAATAAATTTATTAAAAATAACAAGCAAAAAGAAAAATATTGTTTTTTTATTTTGATAAATTAAGAGAAATATTACAAGATTAAAATATAATTTCTGTTTAAATAGTAGGATCTTTATCAAGAAATGATATAACTGTGAAAGATCTTGATATTTTGATATCTTTACAATATTTAAGTTCAGGTGCGATTCAGAAAATACACAAAGATATTTTTATATATTTGGAAACGTTATTTCATAGAAGACCCATCGTAATAAAAAAATCTGATATGGTGTAATATATTTTTTAAAATTTACAAATAGATGTTTTTTTTACTGATTAAAGAAGTATCGTGTCTAAGTAATTTTTTCTTATTGGGTCGAAATATTTTAATATGATGATTGCTGAATTATTTAGATCTAAAAATATGAAAATTAATTAATATTTCATTTAAAAAGGAAATAAAATAATTTATCCAAAAAATTTTGAATAAATATATTAAATCATAGGATTTAAAGAATTGCCTTGTTATTTGCGTTGATTAAAAAAAATATTTTTTATGTTAAAATAATATATTTAATAAAAAAAAAATATATTTAATAAAAAAAAATTATATTTAATAAAAAAAAAATTATATTTAATAAAAAAAAAATTATATTTAATAAAAAAAAAATATTTAATAAAAAAAAAATATATTTAATAAAAAATAGTTTATAAACTCAAAATTTTCTATTTTTTTTCTTTTTTGGAACATATACTTCAAATTTTTATTTTTGACACCATTCTTCTTATTATTCAGAAAAATTTATTTATTATTACTAATCAATATCTGTTTTTTATTATTATTAAACAAAAATTGTCTTTTATTATTATAAATTTTCTTATTATTAAATAATTTACTTTTATATATTTTGAATTTCATCTTATTTAATCTATAAAAATTCATCTTCTTTGATTTTAAATTAATTATGTTTAATTTCGATTTCATGTTTAAAATTATCAAATTCTTACTATTTTTTTTCCTCATAGTTTTCTTTTTTGATTTATTGTTAAAAATTTTTATTTTAATTTTTTTAAAAATTTTCATCTTAATCTTTTTAAAAGTTTTCATCTTAATCTTTTTAAGAGTTTTCATTTTAATCTTTTTAAAAATTTTCATCTTAATCTTTTTAAGAGTTTTCATTTTAATCTTTTTAAAAATTTTCATCTTAATCTTTTTAAAAGTTTTCATCTTAATTCTATTAAAAGTTTTCAACTAAATCTTCTTAAAAATCTTCATTTAAATCCTTAAATTCTTTTTCTTAAACTTATTATAACTCTTCTTCATCTTATTCGTATATTTTGCATTTAGTTATAGCTATCAATCCATCCTTTCCTAATAAATTTTTCAATATTCCAGAATAATTATTTATAAATTTTAATTCAGCGTCACTATCTTTAAGTTGTTCATATAAATCCTAAAAAATTAAATTTTAATCAGAAGCATATAATTATTAAACTTGATTTTTACACAAAGCTTCATTTATATCTTTTACGTTATATAAAATATTATTTCCATTTTATTTTATCGTATCAAAAATTTATTGTTCGGTTTCACATTCTATTTAAATTATATAGTTTTGTAATTGTTCCTAAAATATTTCTTAATTATTTGATTCTTTTAATAATAAGTGGATATTTTATTTAGGTGATATTTTTTGAAATTTTTATACCAAAGATTCGAATTATAATTATTAATCAATAACTAAAATAGTATTTTTGAAATTTTTAAACATATCAAAAATTTTATCGATTTGATTTTAGATGTTTTTTTTTATTGTAATTTTTACATTTTATGAAAATCGCTTTTGAGATTATCCTCCTTTCATAAATCTTCTGACCTAATACTATTCTTTTTCTTCTATACATTATTTTTGTTTACAATTAATATATATTTCTTTAATTTTATACTTATCATCTGTGAAATTACATTCTATTATTTTGAACTAATTTATATCTATTTTTCCAAATAATTACTCGAAATAGAAATCTTTATCTCTTGAAAATGTAGTATTTTCTATTTTAAAAGGCGGTATAATACAACCAGATGTAACAATTTAATTACCTTAATGATTTAGACCTGTGAATAAAAACATACCAAAATTTTAAAATTACTATTTTTTATCCTTATGTGCGATAAGATATTGTTCGAATTCTTTAAGTTATTCTGATGTTTTTTAATTAACGGTTTATACCGCAGATCTTGTAATTTTCGATTTTATATTTTATAGACTTGTAGAATCAGATATTTTTTATTATTGAGATTATAAATTTTATATAGGGTTTTCTGATCCCGGTAAAATTAAAGTTATATTACATGGCTCGCGTTAATTTTTCTAAAATAAAAAATCGCATTTTTTCAAAAAAATATTCATGTCTTCTTAGTTTTAATAATAATTTCTAATATAATATTAAAGTTTATTTTTTTAAAAATTATTAATCATATATAACTTTATGTATATGTAAAATAATTTTAATTCATTTTTTATAAAAATCAAAAATTTGATATTTATCTCATATTATATCCCTAATAATTTTTAATTTCATAACCATTTATATTAGATATTATTTTTTCGAGGTTGTCTATAACAAACGTAATTATAAAATATCCATTATTTAAAAAACTATGATTACCATTTAAATATATTATCTTTTATGCATTTTTTCTTAATTTATATTACTATCTTTTAGGTATAACATTATCATTTTTACTTTATATCAAAATATATTTATTTTTATAAGAATTTTACCATTATTAAAAATCAAAAAATTTCTAAATAGGTAAAGTATTTTTCAAATCAAATAATCCATTAATGATTATTAATTATATGTTTTTTTATTTTCTTAATAAGTAATTTAGATAATGAGCCAATAAAGACCCCAATGAAAATCCTATTATATATATTTAATCATATTAATTTAATATTTCGATATTGTTGTTTAAATATTCCTCTAATTATCTTTTGAATTATTTTTCTAATTATATCCTTTATTTATAATATTCGAAATATAAAAAATCCATATTGGCATATTTGAATATTTGATCTATTTATTTTTTATTTTTTCTAGCTTAATTACCATGAAAAAATATTATTATTTTATTATTTTTTTTAATTATTTAATGGTTTTCTTCAAATTTAAATTTAATGACCTATCCTGGATATATGATTTATAATTATATAAATATAAAATATAAAACAAAAATAAAAAAACTATATATAAGTCCTAAATTTAATTTAAAATTTATTAAAAATAAATTTAAAAAAAAAAAGTTTAAATAAATAAAATCATTTTACATATTTTTAACAAATAAATAAAAAAATACATAAAAAATCAAATAATAAAAACTCATATATATTTTAAAAATATTTTTTTTTTTATCATATTATATTATTATTAAAATTTTTTTATCATAGTTAAATTATTATTAAAATTTTTTTTTATCATAATTAAATTATTAATATATTATTAAAATTTTATATATCTTAACGCCTAAACATTGTAATATTATATTTTTATATTTTTTATTGTAATATATTTTTATCACTCTATATTAAAATATTACTTTTTAATGGCCCTGTTTTACATTAACTTGTTAAAAAATACGACGTGTAATTATTTAAAATATCGCCGTTTATTTATTATACAGATCCTTATACTAAAAATCCATATTATTATTCAAATGAAGCATTAAATAATGAATCTGAACCATAAACACTAGTAATTCCATATCTATTTATTGGAATGAGTTCCTATTAATGTGCCATCATTTAACTAATTAACGAAACAGATTATGGTAATTATTTATCACCTATGAGTTTTTTAGAAGATTCTTATAATAATTTATATAATATCTTTTATAAAAAAACGATACTTAAATATTTTTACATATTTATTAAATCGTTGTATTCAGATCGCGAATAATCTATCATTTTATTATCCTATAAAAAAAATAAATCTGAAACTTTATCATAAATAGAAATATAATATTCTGTTTCTTAATTTATATTACCATCTTTATCGAAATATATTATATTATCTTTTTCTACAAATACTTAATCTATTATACTTTTTTAGAATTGATAGTTAAGGTTTATTTATTTAATCAAATAATTCATTATATCTATTATTTATAATATATTCAAATTTTATTCTGTTTAAAATCTTATTTATAACATTTATTAGCCATAAAATAAATATAAATTTCCTTGTTGAAAAATATTTGTTATTTTATTATTTTTTTCTTTAATATAATTTAATATACTATTTGCGAATCCATAAACAACATATTTAATATCTAAATTGTTTTTATCCATTTTTTTAGTGTCTAGAAATACATTAATGAACATTTTAGGTATTTTTTTTAATATTTCCTTTACTTTATTTTATTGGTCAATAAATTAAATTTCATTATCGTTTATAGAAATAAAATCATCCAATTTTAATTAATATTATTTGTTATTTAATTAACTAAATTTTTCACTGTTAATGAATTAATCATAACCGATTTAAAAATTTTTTACATAGTCTTTTAAATTTTTTTTTATTATATAATCTTTTAATTATTATGCATATTTTATATCATGTCTAAATTCCTTTTTTAATCTTAGCCTACATTAATGTGTAATTTTTTCTCCTAAGGATAAATACATATCTAATTATTTTAAATGATCTATTTTTACTTATTGTGCACTATCGGTTGATGTTTTATGAAAAGAATCTATAGCTTATTAATACACATCTTTACAGAACCCCTCCGTGCATTATAAACCTACATTCTCACCAGGATTTACTTTATATAAATTATATTTTATGATTGTTTATTAAATAATCCACAAAAATTATGTTTTTGTAATATTGCTATCCAAAATTTTTTTATAATTCAACCCATCTAAAACAAAAGCGTTAAAAATAATTTTATTTAAAATTTCAGAATGCTATAATATTTCAATGTTTGAATAATTTACTATTTATATTGTTTTATCTAACATATTAATCCCTTTTATATATTCATTTATCTATAGTTTTTCAGGTTTATTAAAATTTTATTAGGCTTATATTATCAAATCATCATATTTTATTGGATGATAAAACTATTCTTTTATTTTATAAACAAATAATCCATATATATTAGCGTATCTTAAATAATCTCTTATAATAATCACATGTTCGTATAATTATTTAAGTTCTTAATATTTTTCATAATCAAACAATTGTTTTATTTTATCATTATTCATTGTTATAAAACCAATATTTAATCTTCTTTAATATTTAATATCAATTTAGTTACCAGCAAACACAGGAGATAAAAAAAATTAATTATTCAATAATAACATTTTTTGATATGAAATAGAAATACATGACAAAAATTAATCAATTTTTCTAAATATATATCCAGGTATGGAAGTTTTAAATTTTTACGTCACTATCGTCAATCGAGAAAATGCTTATTAGCTAATATAATCAGATTAACTATTAACTCCTTATAATAAACCATCGAAAATATTGTTATTTTCTCTAAGACCTTGTTTTACTGGATGGTATGAAGAATATCTTTTTATAGCACTTTTTTGAAATAATTCTTAACCATTCATTTAAATTCCAAGATGATGTAAAGTAAATAAATGTTAATTTTTTCCTTTCGAGCCAGATTTTATCATCAAATAATAACTGCTTTTTTACTCATCGAATTGTGAAATTATTTGATTTTAAAAGTCATTTTGAAATTTTACGGATTACTAAATTATATATTAATTGATTTTTTCGTTTATATTTTGTTATTTTTATAAAAGCATTTTACTATATTCGTATTATATTTGTTCATCTAACTCTTAAAATTTTTAAAGCATTTCATCAAAGTTTATTTTTTCCGATGTGCAATGACTTATTGTGATCGTTTTACTAAACAATTATATAACTTGAAATGAAAAATTTTACATATTTTAGATAAATATTTTAGTATCAAATCCGCCACTGAAATAATAATAATCCAAAAACAAGCTTTCTAGAACAGAAGCAGTTATTGGCTTTATTAATTATCCATTTTGATCTATTTATATGTATTTATGAAGAACCTTAGGTATCAAATATTACAAAATTTCATACCCAGTATAAAATTGTTTTATTTCGAAATTTAATTTAATATTAGTTCTTTATAATAAAAACAACACTTCTTATAAACTTAATTATTTTTATATCGCGTATTTTGAAAATATATACAATCCAAAAGGGCAATCATGATTGGGATGCAATACCAAATTATTATCATTTAAAGCAGTCATTCTATAATCTATAGAACACAATATTTTAGCTGCTTCTATATTTTAATCATTTAAAATTATTAAAACGTTAACTTCGTCACCATCGAAATCAGCATTATATGTTTATTCTGTCATTGCGTTATTCAACTAAATAACATCACCATCTACAGGTTCGATCTTTTAATAATTTATCCCGTATAAATGCTACGTGGGTTATCTATTGATAAAACATCTTTCTCCTTTTAAAGGATGTCTAAAAACTACATCATCTATCTATAATTCTTCTGAATAAATAACTTTTTTTCCTAGTTATTATTCTATTTATTAAATTTATTTTAAACTCCTAGGTTGGATAATTTTTTTTTTTCCTTATATATATCTTACTATTTTATTCACACCTGGATATTCTTATCCGTTATTTACAAGTTATTATAATATTTATTTATTAGATTATGTTACTAGTGTAGGCACGCTTAATTTTTATAACATTTTTATAGGGATACATACCTGATCTATATCTATATCAACCGAACACTCTAATACAGACCTGCCTGTATTATTTGCTCTCTTCTACATAATATTTTATCTCACAAATCCTTCTTTTGAATTAATTTTATTTTTAAAAGAATATTTATTAGATTCTTTTTTTCCAGGTGGCATCTCTCCAAAAATTTATTAAGCTAAAATAGTATATGTTTATTCATAATTTATATTTTACATTTACATTTAATTTACAATTAATTATTGATAAGAAGATGAAATTTAATTTTAAAAACTTTTACTTTAATCGAATTATCCGCCTACCAACGATGGTCTTACATGTGGTGGTGGGATTGGAAAATAAGTATGAAAGATCATATTTAAAGGATGATACGAAATGCCTAAATATTTTTAAACTTATTTTATATTTATTTTTTATAAAATACTTTAAACATTATCTATTTCCATGTCTACAGTTTAATTATTATCTTAATAATTTGCTTAAAAAAAAGGAACATTGTTGTTATATTTTAAAATTATTTTGGGTTGAATATTTTAACAAACCTAACATTAAACTTTTTTAGACCTTTCTGCTATTTTCGACATCCTAACAAAAGGAAATCCATTAACTATAACTGGTTTGATTATATTTGAACATTTCGTACAAAAAATTTACAAAATTAATTTTAGGTATTTTAATAATACTGGATTATAAAGAGCTTTTGCTAATGTTATATAACCCCAATGTCCAGGACAATCTTCAAAAGTATTTTTGCAAGTAACACATAATTTGTCGTCGAAAATAGCAACTCCTAATCTAGGGTCAGATGTTTATTATTATTGTCTCACCATACCTTATTGATAAACTTACGTAACACCTAAATTAATACCGTGTTAAAAATCACTATTTTCTACTATCGAAATTTTATAAGATTATATTTAACGAGCAATTTAATTTTATTATTAAATATTACTGTGTTGATTATTCATATATAATAAAAACTTAAAGTTAAATAGTTTTTTTCAATTTTTAAATAAATTCTTTTTTTATTTTTTTTTTTTTTATTTAAAAAAATAAAAAAATATTATTTATATATGAGTTCCAACTAATAGAGAAAAAATGTTCCTGTTAAATAAGAAAAATGTAAACCATGCAAACCATGTTCATTTTAAACTTTTAGCTTCGATCAGTCTTGGATACAATATTATTATAATATTCTTATGTTATCAAAAGTAGCTTTTATTGGTTATAATATATCAAGAGATTAAACGGTAGAAAAATAATAAAATAAATAAGAACTTCTATCTACAGAAAAATCTGTATCCTAAATAAAGGATCTTGTAAAAAATGATGTTTAAAGTAATCCGTATAAATATTTATATTATAGTTATTTATTATTTTTAACATTGGATGTTTTATTTTCAGGCAACAAATTAGTTTTCGACACATAAGGAATTTTGAGATTGATACCAAAAGTATTATTTTATGTAACATCTGTATTTATGGTAATTAAGCATGAATAAGTCGGTAAATTTATATCAGAAACTTATGTTTCATCAAAATAAAAAACTTTTATGGTATCTTAAGTTGTAATATTTTTAATGGATCTACTTTTAATAATATTTAATTTATTTAACAAAGAAAGTTTGACATAACCGGATAATGAAGAAAATTTAGACCAAGACGAAAATTTTAATGAAAATTTAGATAACGATGAAAATTTAGATAACGATGAAAATTTAGATAACGATGAAAATTTTAATGAAAATTTAGATCAAGATGAAAATTTTAATGAAAATTTAGATAACGACGAAAATTTAGAAAATTGATAGATTTTTTTTTTAAATAAATTTTTTTTTAATAATTTTTTTTTAATAAATTTTTTTTCATATATATTTTTAATATAAAGATGAAAGAAAATTACAAATTTTAAATGAAAAGATTTTTATAATATTCGTTTTTCAAAAAAATTTCAAACGAATCTAAAAATCCTTTTGGTCTTGAACCATAAAGATGTTTATTTATAGCAAAAACAAATGCTGGAAAATCTTGGATTTTAAGGTAAATAATTCATGATTTAAAGTTTGCGTTATCATAAGGATTAGTTTTTTGTACAACAGAAATGTAATAAAATTTCTATAGAAGTTTTATATCCGTTCCATTTGTTCACTTTGATCTAAAGGAAAATGTATTATAAGAAGCTCATAAAAAATGGGCATGTGAAGTTTAAATAGCAATAACTTAAAATAAATAAAATTATAAAAACGTTTTATTTAAATTCGTTCCGAAATAATTCATTCCATACTTATAAAAATACGATACAGAATTGTAATATAGCAATGAATTCGACAACGATGACGAAAGGATTAAATATTGTTGTCTGTAAAATATTTATTATTATTACTAACTTTAAAAAACAATACATAAAAAAATACTAAATTTTTTCTAAAAAATATAGGACGATGAAGAAGAAAAAAAATTATTATGTTAACTTTTAAATATAGATATTAAAAAATTTGATAAATTAAATTAAGAAAAGGTATAACTACTGATAGATGTATAATTTTAAAAATATTCTAGAAATTATTTTTTAATTTTAGACGATGTCATACAAGATCAAAAATTTTTAAAAAGTGATATCATGACACATATTTTAACTGCTGGACGTCATAGCAATATTACTGTATTTCTTGCAACTTAACACATGACAGCTATTCCTTTCAAAGCAAGATCACAATTTTCATTTATAATAGTATCTGCATAAGATAATGAAAATACAGTAAAAGAGATAAAAAAAAATTATGTTGCATTTCTGGGAAAAGGTGATGTATTTGAAAAAATTTTAATGACGTATACTAAAGACTACGGATGCATAATTATCGATAATTTCAACAACTATTAAAATCCTATGGACAAATTGAGATTTATTAAAGCTATTGATTTAGGTAAAAATTAATTTATAATAGGAAGTATTAGAGATCAAATTACTAATTAATTTTAAAAAGAATTTAATGTATTGGAAGCATTGGGTATTTAATAAAAATTAGAAATAAAAGAGTAAAATCAATAACCTATTTCATAATATTTTAAAAATAACATAATAAATTATGATAGGTAATTTTTAAGTTAGTAAATTAATTAAAACAAAAAATGAAATTTTATTGTTTAGATTATTAGTAAGTTTATATATATGATACAAAATCAAAAACTTTAAAAAATTTTTGAATTTTATACATTTTAATATTTTCAATAAAAATAATTTTAAATTTAAAGATATGATAATGTTATTAAAATTTGGTGCCCATTTGTAAATTTTGATATAGTATTAGATAATAGTTTTAAAAATGCTGTTTATATAAATACTAAATGCTTTAAAATGCAAGTAGATGATGACTTATTTATATAATTAACCAAAGACTCAGATAGATATTTTGGTTCCAACGCTATTTTGTGTATGGCTAACATTTAAGATGGAAATATAACAAAATTTTAATTATAGAATCAATAATGTGAAGACGCATATTAATATTTATAAAAACATAGAAAGTTTAATACTTAATTATAAAATTATCTTTATAAAACTTATGCTGAACGAGCAACACTGGCTTTGTGTTTAAACGATCAAAAATAAATATGTGATTTAGTTATTTTAAATATTTTTTAGAAATTCGAAGATAGTAGAAATATAATAACACATAGAGGTATAGAGTAAAGATTTAGATATACTAAAACTTAATAAAATTTTCAAAGAACATTTTTCCAATAATGTAATTTTAATAATTAGAATATAATAGATCAAGTTTTATAGCCATTATTACCAGAAATTAATTTTAAAAATATTTATGGCTTGAAAATATCATAATTTTACACAATTTTAAATGTAAACAAATAATTATAATTAACAACTGAAAATAAAATGAAATTATACTTTAAATATCTAGAAAATTATATTGAAAAAAAAGAATATTTTATAGCTGATATATTTACAAATTTTATAGATGAAACAAAAGGATTTTGTAATTTTAAAAACATTTTTTAAGATTTAAAAACTCTTGATGTGGATACATTATTAGATGGTCTGGAATTATATATTCTTCCAAATTTTATATTTATGTTATTTTTTATGCGTTTTAATAATATTTAATATAAGTATTTAGATATATATTATAATAATCTGTAAAAAAAATTCGATTTAGATACAATATACAAAGAAGTATAACAGTTATTTTAATATCTTAATGAATAATAATTTACATAAAATGAAATATTTAAATGTGCATCTAAACCAGTACATAATCAATTGCCAATATTATTTAACTAATAATATTATTTGATATTATAGTAACAATCAAAAGAATAAAGAATTTAAATTATAATTTAAAATATATTGTATTCGATAAATTTTTTTATATTACCATTTAAAAGATTTGAATATTAATGTTTTACTTAATATAATTTGTAAAAAACAGATGAATAATATTTAAATTAATAAATTTAAAATTTTGGACAAAAATATTAGGAACTTTTACAATTTATAAAAAATATACAATATTAAAAAAGTATTTCTAGACAAAAAACATATAGTTTAGTGGAAAAAAATGAAAAATATAAATAAATGGATTTTTTTGAAATTTTAAATATTAGTTAATAAAATGAATTGAAAATGTTTTGATTTTTTTTTATAAAATTTTAAATATTAGTTAATGAATTGAAAATGTTTTGATTTTTTTTTTTTATAAAATATATTTTTTTTTTATAAAATATATTTTTTTTATATAAAATATTTTTTAAATATATATGGAATATGATTCTTTATTTTTGATGAAAGTTTTTCAAGAATATAAATTAGAATTAATACAATCAATAGATTTAGTAAATCCTGATTAAATTATAAACGAAGATACTTTACAAAAAGGCGTATTGGTTTAAGTTGGAAATTATGTAGATAATGGTTTTATAAAAAAATACAAAAATGTTTTTAGTAAATTATATTTAGATTTTTTCGATAATTAATTTTATGATTATTAAAAACAATGTCCAATTTTAGAAGGTTCATTTTTAATGAAAAAAAACAATTAGCTTGTATTTGAAAAATTTAATTTCGAAAATATAGAATAATAAATTAATACAACAAAAATACAAGCTGGATAATTTTAAACAGCATTGATTACAAATGATTTAGGGTAAGTTAAATTTGATAAAATAAATCCAGAAATTCTTGATTAAATACCTTTATATAAAATTAATTAACCAAATTAATATAACAAAGTATTATTAACAGATTAAAATGGTGTTTTACAATTTTCTTAAATTTATAATTCATAAATTTATGATAATTCTATTTAATTAGATAAAAAATGCATAATGAATTCAAATAAGCCGATCTCTGGTAAATTTAACATTTTAGTTTAAAATAGTAATGGGTTTTTAAATAGTATGTAACTTGGTAGTTTATTTGAATATTAAGATATTTATTTTCCTAATGGTTTAATAGTCGCATAAAATAATAGAATTTAAGGATATTAATATCTAAATCCATAATTTATATAAGACTTATCAATTTCGAACGATAAAATAATATCATTAGACTTTAGTAAAATTGTAAATGTTCAATTAAATAATTCGAATATTCAAAATGTTGATTATTAAACGTTAGATAAAAAATCCAAAACAAGCGGAATTTTACAATTATATAATTCAATGTGGTAATTAGAAAAACTACAAAATAGTAATATTTAGGATTATAGTATATAAGGATAAAAAATAATAAAAAAAACTTTATCGATAGATCATTTAGAAAATAATTTACCAGGACGTGTTTTAGTAACTGATTATTAAGGATAATTTGTATTAGGGACTGGGATTTAAACTTCTATGTTAGAGAATAATTCTATTACTTCATCTAAAATAGCAGATTTATAAATTTCTAATAGTAAAATTTCAAATAATGCTAATATATCACTTGGAAAGATAGCTTTTTAAAATCAGAATACATAGCAGAAGTTTTTTAGAGATGATTTATAATGGTCTGAATTAGATTTTTCTTCATTGTAAGGTTAAATATAAAACTAACAAATCGCTTAGAATTCTATAGACGTATCTAAAATTTAAAATACGCAATTCGGAAATTAAATTTTAGTTACTCTAAATGAAGGATAACCAGCTTTTATTAGCGGATTAGAAGAGCAATATATTAAAAATTCATAAATTTCTACTTTCAAATTAAAAGATTATTGCGTAACTACATAAAAAATCCAAGATAACTCAATTAATGATATAAAACTTTAATAATAATGTATTTCTGATATTAATATTAAAAACGATGCATAAATTTAATTATCTAAAATAAATTTTAATAATTAGGGCATAATTTCAGAGCTTAGAGATAGAGTTTTTCTAAATTCAAATTTATAATTTGTAGAACTTCCAGTTGGTGTGATACCATATTTCGATAAAAATTATGTTCTAGTTTCCAATATATAATAAAATAAAATTGAATGGACTGATGATATTTCGAATTATATATAAAATAATACATTAATTCCATAAAAATTATATTCCGAATTTCCTAATTAAATACTTATTTCCGATTAAAGTGGAGAAGTCAAATTCTAACAATAATTAGAAACAGATATCGTCGACGTGATTTTTGCGGATGGTTAAATCCCAGTTTCTAAATTAAGAGGTGGTTTAGAAAATAAAAATTGTATTGTTACTTGCAACGATGAAGGCGTTGTTGTTTTTTAAACACAAATTTCCAATTTATAATTCGATACATTTGTATAAGATAATTAAATAGAATTAAAGAAATTGTAATCTTCTGGGTAAATTGGAAATATAATTTCTGTTGGAATAGATGGATTGTTCTAAGAAAATTCTTTATCTTAAATTATGTAGAGTTAGTAATTACCTTTAAGTAATATATAATTCAATAATTAAAATTTAGGATATTATTTAAAAGATGATTTAACATGGCAACCTGTTTAATAATCATAAGTTACTGGAGATTTTACACAGAATTAAATAGTAATAGTTTAATAATCCAATAATTTAGCTTCGACCGATGATATAAATTCATATTTAAAAAACAATTCTATAACACTATTAAAATTAAAAACTTCGCAAACAGCTAATAAATTATTATTTATCGATTCGAGTTATAATGTAATAGAATAAAGCATAGATGATTCATTCATAGAATAGAAATTTCCTTTATTATCTATATCATTAACGAAGTTAAAAAGTCCCGCCTTATAAAAAGGAATTTTAGTGGCGGATAATGAATCTGTATTATTGAAAAAATTTACAGATGACAGTATAAACGATTATTTAAAAGATGCTACTATAAACATATAAAAACTTCTTTCTAACGGTACATAAAATTCTGTTATAATATAAAACAATTTAGGTATTATTTCATATGGACGAGATATTAATCTATGTTTAGATGATGATAAATTATATGTTTAAAAATTAAAAGGGAATGAAACAAAAAATTCAATATTAGTTTAAAATCCTTAAGGTTAAATTTCTTCAAAATCGGATATTAATTTATATATAGATGATAATACAATATCTATTTTAAAATTAAAAAAGCCTGATATTTTGAATGGATATTTTTTGAGAGATGATATGACTTGGTAATAGAGTAGTGGAAATGCTAATTTGAGTACATTAAATGTCGATCCATATACTTTACAATAATGGTTTAATTAATAAACACCTGGAGTTTTATCTGGAGTTGCGACTATAATATAATAATATATTACTGATATTTATGTTTTAAAATTGACGAATTTTAATATTTTAATATTAGATGAAAATGATAATTTATAATATTATAGTATTCCTACATAAGAAATAGAAATAAATATCCGCGGCGATATATTTGCTTATGCATACTGTCTTAGTACAGATGTTCTAATAACTTTGTCTAATACACCGTTGTCTTCTGAAAAAGTATTATTGTGCTATGGTGTTTTTGATGATTAAAATTATAAATAAGTTTTAAATTTAGGCGGTTTTGAAGAATAATTTTTGTAAGATTTTATTAACAGAAATATAAAATAAATTAATTATAAAAATACAATTAGTCAAACATTAGATGTCGGAATTTAGATACCTGAATAGAATATCGTCATTACAATAGATTAATATTTCGGATTTTATTCAAATGAAATTACTATTATTTAAGGATACAGAACACAGAAAATTTAATGCAATACTGGAGGTTTAAATTTGTAATATTTTTTTAATAATAATAAATGGATAATGCTGCCAGATTATTTAGATAACTTATATTATCAAGGTCCAACTTCATATTTATAAATACCAAATACTAAATGGAGTTAAAAATTTATATTTTTACACGTTGTTTATGAATATTTTTTATTTATTAGTGATTCTACATATTATGATTCGAAACAGATTGCACTTAATAGTTTTACATTTTTAAATATTTAATAGCCTGCTTATTTTAAATATAATTGTGTATTAATTGCATCCGTTATATTCCAAAAAGGATAATAACCAGATTCAATAAGATATTTATATTCACCATCATAAATTCTCAAACATTTAAGTTTTTCGGCAAGTATTTCATAACCATTGTATAATTACTTTTAATATTATTCTGGAGGAGTTTAGATATCAAAACAATATATTTAAGATTCTGATTTTGGAACTAACACTGTTAGTATAACTAGATTAAGTCCTTTTAATATGACTGATAATTATTTTTTAGTATAAACGTATTTTGCAGGAAATTCTACAATTTAAACAAAAAGATCCGGTTTAGATGCATATATAGCAAATTCTGATATTTCTATCAGTAAATTGAAACATACATAATTAAACTATTTATTGTATTCTGATGGATCTGGAAATATAACATGCACTACAGATTATACGAAAATTAATGAAGCAATTAGAGATAATTTTATTTATTTAAAAAAATTAAGAAGAACATTAGGTTCTATATAAAATGGATATTTGAATTTTCAAACAGGATCAGATGATATATTGATAACGGAAAAAATATTAGGTACGAATATAAGTAATGACATATTAATAGATCAAATTTAATCGGTACCTACCGGAACAGTAAATTCCACAAAATAAAATAAATTTTTAATATCTGATTATAATACTCCTTATAGACCTTAATTATCATATTATGGGTATGATGAAATAATTTAAAGATTGATGAATGTCGAATAAAAAAATTCAAGCGATTTAACATAAATAGGAACAATAATATATTCCTCAAATCCGGATTTAGAATAATAAACAAATAATTTATATTTAAAGTGTAACGGCAAAAATGTATATTATCATGAGTAATATCCTGATTTCATATAAAAATGTACAACTTCGTTATTGTCAACTGGTAATTTTACGTTAACTAGAACCAGTGGTTAATTGACTATGACATTTTCTGTTACATCTAGTAATTTTTATAATGATTTGGCATCTGGTGACACTGTGTATTTCAACTCTGATATAAAATCAGGAACGACTGTCGTTATATAACAATATTCAAATCTAATCGTATACAGATAATCTGCTACTGTATTTAAATTTTGTTAATTATTTTCAGATTTTTATAATTCTTCTAAAACAAGCACGTTGGATGTTGTTACACTAGCGTCTACTATAGGTTTTAGTAGCACTCCAGTAACAATATTTAAAACTCACGGTTATATTAATACATCTCAAAATACATTTATAACATTAGAATTGACTTCATGTGTTTTAGCAGGAAGAAAGGTTTTAACAAATTTAACATATGGATTGAGTTCATATACTGATTATGGAACTTATATACCGTCGAGAGACAAGATTACCAGTAGTAATTTTTTACCTGCATTTTCTTATAATTTAAACAATACAAAAACATATTTAAAAACACTTAGTCTCTCACCAGCTGCCGGCATATTTCCTTATACCTTCGTGATAAGAGATGGTAGTTTAACTACTACTAATTGGTTTAATGATACTACTTCTGGAACGACAGACACAATATCATTTGGCAATGCTACGTATGGAGGTGATATTAGATAAAATACAAAAGCACCAGGATTTTTTTATATAAAAGTCAAAAATGAAATTTTTCATGTTAGTTCACTACAACCCGGATCGTCAAATAATCAAATCAGATGCAATAGTTCGGGTATTTTATAGTATTATGATAGTATACCATAATAAATATCCGGAAATGATGGAACTAATAATTATTATGAATTCCAATAGTCATATAATTAAAAAAATTCATTTGTTAGTATAGTAGCATAATAATAATTACATGAAACATATAGGTATATAATATAAGATTAAGTTTAAAGATAGGCTTATATACTTTTCAGTAATAAAACTGTAACTGCTTCTGTCGAAAAATAAAATAAAGTAATATATTTAATGTCTAATGTAGAAGACACATCAGACGATCCTTTAATTTCAATTCATAATTTATATTCAAGCACTAATGCAATAGCTTTAATAAATAAAGATGGATAATTTTCTACTCTTTCAGATCCATAATTAAAGGAAAACATTAAAATCAAAGAAAATATTTAATAATAATATACGAAAATAATTAACTTGAAAATATATACATATAGATATAAATCTGATGGCATGAATTAAAGAAATAATTTAAATTTAGGTATTTTAAATGATTAATATTTTCAAAATAATTTTTAATATTGTCTTTAAAATGATAAAAGAAATCATATGAAAAATTGTAAATGTAAATAATGTGCGAAAAATGAATTTAATAAATAACCTATGATCATAGAATTAAAAATTCTATATTATTTAATAATGGCTTTTTAATTTTTTACTCAAGTTTTATATAAAAATGACTAAAATAATGTAAATGAAAAAATAAAGATAATAAATAAATAATAAGATTAAATATGTGATTTGCAATTTCAAATTTAAAAACAACAATAATAAATAGATAATTTGTAAAAATAATTGAAAGAATATTCTTAAATATAGATCCAATAATAATAAATTTTATAACAAATATAATAATAAATATAATAAAAAATTAAATGATTTTGCAAAAAAATAAAAAGAAAATATTTAAAAAAAATAAAAAATTAAATGATTTTGTAAAAAAAATAAAAAGAAAATATTTAAAAAAATTAAATGATTTTGTAAAAAAAAATAAAATAAAAAATTAAATGATTTTGTAAAAAAATAAAAAAAAAATATTTAAAAAAAAATATAATAAAAAAATTTTTTATAAAAAATCATTAAAACTCTTGTAAAATATTCATTAAAAATCCATTATTTAAAAATAAACCAATATCGTCGTTTTAATAAATATTTATCATAAAAACATTTTAATTTTGTTCGGTAAAATATTTTTACTATATATATTCGAATATTTCTGATTTTTTTTATTAAAATAATTCCTTTCTACACAATGGACAATTTTTTATCCAACATTTAATACATTCAACGTGAAAAATATGATTACAATCTAATTATAAAACATTTTCTTCTCCAAACTACTATAAACAAATCGAGCATTGTTCGTTATGAATTTATTATTATTGTTAATTTTTTTATTTTAATTCTTTCTATAAATAGATAAAAAAAACTTTCTAAATATTGTCCTATAAATCGTTTATATTTTTGATATATTTTGTTAAAATTTTCTAAAATAATTCATTATATGATAATATTATTAATGGTATATCAACTTCTTAAATAGCTTCGTCTAAAAAACAAATAGTTTACATAATTTCCTAAATTTCATTAATGTCATATTTTTAATAAGATTTGATAATATTTTTTATCTAAAATAAAAATCCGTGTTCCATATATATTTATTTATTTGTGAAATATTTTTTTTATTTTTTTTTTTATTATATATGCATAAATATATTTAAAACGCAATAACTACATTATGTGCTGGATATTTTGTATTGTTTTTGTTCGAAAAAAAAATATTATAATTTAATAATTTTCAACATTAAATGTATTTAGTTTTAACGGGATTTTTCGCACGATTTTTGTATCTTCAAATGTTTGGAAAACAAGATTTTAAAAATTAAAATTAAAGTTCTTAATAAAAAAATTTCTTTTAATAAAATTAAAGTTCTTAATAATAAAAAAATTCTTAATAATAAAAAACTTCTTAGTAAGATTCTGTTTCATAATAAAAAAATTCTTAATAAGATCCTATTTCATAATAATATTAAAGTTCTTAAAATAAAGATTCTGTTTCATAAGATTCTATATCATAATAATAAAAAAATTAAAAAATGGACACGTAAAATTTAATCGATCAAATTAATGATATTTGATTTAATTTTTATATCATAAAAATATTATTTTTCAACAACCTCTCTACTTATTTTTAATATCCCAAATAATATAAATATAAATAATTATCGTTTAAATCAAATCCAAATTTCGCTGTATTGTCTGAACATATTATAACATTTTCCAAATTTTTCTTAAAATTATATTCTTTATCTTTATCTATATCGAAAAACAAATAATCTATTGGACATAATTCGAAATGTATTTTTTTTAAAAATTATTCAGAAATTTCAGTTATTTTTTTTATATTTTTTTATATAAACAATTAAAACCCGTGTCCTATTCTATATACCTAAAACATGTTGTTGCTTAATTGATCGAATTTTTCATATAACTTTAATGTTTAAATTGCATTTTATAATGAATTTATGCCTTATTCACCATTATGTAAAATAGGTTATATTCGCAATTCTATCATTTTTAACATATGTTCTTAATTAATGTTAATAAAATGTCTTTCTTCTCCGGTAAAATCAATTCCTATAATACATTTCTATTTAGAAAATTAAATAAAATTCTAATCGTTAAATAATTAACTCAATTCTTTATCTATTATTTCTTATGTTTTAAATCTGTCTAATTAGATTATAAATTTTATATTTTATATATTTTTTTTACATACCAAATCTATAAATAGTTTATTATGTTCATTATATTAAATCCTTATATCTATTCTAATAATATTATTCTTTTTCATATAATCTAATATACATTAAAATGTTATATGAACAGTATCTTTATTTGCTCTTACGTTTCTGTAAATATATCCTATTAGCCTAAAATATTTAAATTTATCTATTTCATAAGTTTTTTTTAAAAATTATTATTTTATTTAATTAAATAATTCTTCATTTTCATGATAATTTTTGATAATTTTTTAATCGAATTATTATAAATCGTTTTTATGTACAATCGTTAGTTTTTTATATATTAATTAATTTTCTGCTTCGAATTAATCATAAATAAAATATAACTATTTATAATATTATATCGCTTATTCTTTTAAACACGACATTTGAATATCATACGGTATTATAGAACTAAAATGGCAATGTAAGTCAATTTTAGGTATTTGTTTTATTTTCTAATATAACTCTTAATTGTATTATTTAAACTGAATAAATTTATTAAATTTTTAATTTGGTTATTACATTATATATTTAAACAAATTATAGAAATATAAATTTCAATTTTTTACAACGATAAATATATACATGGAAGAGTTTCTGATTTCTATTATAAAAAATATTATATAAGAATTGGTAAATTAAACTTATAATTCAAAACTTATGTAACAGTATAAAACAATAAAAATATTAATAGATAAAGATTATACGTATTTCAAAGAATATGTGAAATAATATGATATATAAGATATATAATATAATTTAGATATTCTGAAAACACAATAATATTGTAAAATTTTTTAAAATAAATAACTTGACTAAATCAGGACAATATGTTCTCAATTTTTTCAAGACGTGAGGTTATAAAATTTTTATAATTTTGCCATTTAAAATGTAGATAATTTTTTTGAATTAGCTGTTATATTTTCTAGAGATTTAACAATCATATAATAACATTGTGAATTTCAAGAAAATTTTTTTAATAAATAAAAAAAAGAACTAGAAGTATTAAGAGTTAATGTTTCGGATTAAAATAAATAGCTTCTTGCATATGTATAACTTTAAAATATAAAACAAAAATAATAATATAAACAGTAATCAACGGTTTTAATATAGAATATTCTTAATAAAAATATAGAAAATAAATAAATTTTATAAACAATATTCCAAAAATGCAAAAATATATAATTATAAAATTTTTTGTTATATACAGATTTGTTAGTTTTCAACCAAAAAGATTTCGTTTCAGTAAAGTCAGAAGATGATATTTCCAAAGAATATTAGAATTATATATAAAAACAGCTAGAATATTAATAATAAAATAAAGATAAATTATATTTTGATTTTAATTAAGAGCTAAAAATTATTAGACAATAGAAACAATTTTTTGTAATTTGGATAAAAAAAATATTATTTTCTGGGAGATATTAACAAATGTTTTACGATGACAGTATATAATAATAACATAAATAATTGACCTTATATGGAAATATTCCATGTACATAAAAATTTCAAAATTAGAAAATAGTATTTTACCATTATGGACAAATAAATGTGTCTTAAGTAAATTCTGTATAGTTGAGCAAAATATAAAAAATAAAAGAATTATATAATGAAGAAATTATATAAAAATTAAATCTAAATGACTAAACAGTATATGATTTATAATAATCAATAAGGAAACAATTTATATATTTAATTTCGACAGACGCATAGAAATAAATATAACAACTTAATTAATATTTCAATAAAACATAAAATATTGTAAATAGAAAAGATATATAAAAAAAAATTGTAATAACTTATCATCATATATCTTAATGTTTCCATGAAAAACTTTTATAATACTATTATGATTAAAATATTTAATTACGAGGTAAATTTTTATATTATACTTATAATGATTAAGATTAAATTTAAAATCGCTCTGATATAATAAAAATTTTCCTTTTAAAAGATAATGAAAATAACAAATATATTTGTAAATTTTGTAGTTAGGTTATAAATTTATAAATTTTTGATAATGAAGAAATTTAATGGGATAGTGACGAAGATGATGAAAATAAAGATTTTGATTATGTTGATATAATTAAGGACTGTATCTTAAAAATCTGTAATATATTTTAAATAAAAATAGTAGACGACGATTTATATATAATAGATGACTAACATATCAAATAATTTCGTTAATAGTTGATTAATTTGAAATAATAAATAGATATCAAAAAACAATATTAATAAATTAGTTAGGCGATTTCGATGTCGATAAATACAATCATAAATTCATAATAGCATCCAGATTAATAAAAATACACATATTAATTATTTTAAAACGTAATCTATTCATGTTTTTTCTTTATATTAATATATAATTAACATACTCAAATTTTAGATAAAATGAGACAATAATTTTTAACTAGTTTGAAAAAAATTTAACAGTTATCTGAAAAAATTATCCTAATTATAAATGATTTTGAATTACGAGGTTTATAAAATTAATAAAATTTTATATTTTTTGTATCGATGTATATTTATGTTATTTTTTAAGGAAAAATATGGAATTTGACTTAAAATGATATATTAAAAGAATAAATAAATATATTTTTTTTCATATTAGAAGTTCTTTTTTAAAAGACAGAAAGAGAAATAATGTATTAAATAGTATAATCGCTAAAATATAATATTTAAACATAACATACGATTGATTACGAATCTTATTAAAAAATAATAATACAACAATAAAAAATAGTAAAAATTTAAAACAGAAAGTATATATAAATAGATAAAGTTTGTGTTCCAGAAATTAATAATAATTGGTATTTAAAAGAAAAAAAAACAAAATAATATAAAATTTTAAATATATAGTTCAAAGAATATAATCAAAGAGAAAAAATACAAATAGTTGATATTTAATAATAATTAGATAATAACAATAAAATAAATTAAACATAATTATAATAATATAATACACATATTAAATACAATTTTAATTATATGTTATAAAATATAGAAATATAAGCTGGATTTGGTTAAAGAATAGAATTATTATTTTAATTTTAAATCAACAAATTTATGTAATCGAATAATTTTGTTTTTAAAAATAAAAAAATTTAAATAAAAAATTAGAATGTTTAAATCGATCAATTTATGTATAATAGCGAAAAAATGTATAAAATATTGATTTTGGATGATATAAAATTTTATTTCTAATAATTTATGTTCCCGTAAGTTTATATAATAAATTCAGAAACCTAACAAAATTAATGGTAATTTGATTTAATTTAATAAGTATTGAATAAATTTTATTTTTTTTTTCAAGAAACTATTATTTTATATAAATAAATAAACAAAATTTAAATCTATTATGATACGTTGTAAAATCTTGAAGATATAATAACAAATTTTAATCAATTGAATCCAAATCTGTTTGTATACAAATAGTCATAGAATATTTTTTACATAATGTAATATTCTAATATCTAAGAAAAATATTTTAAATATGTATTATTGGTTAAAAAAATAATTTTAGATTAAATGATTTAAACGAGTGACATCCATTTTTTTACATAATTTGTTTAATAAATTTTAGAATATCATAATAATTAAAAATATAATACTTTTGTATAAACACAAGAATCTTTCTTTAATATTTATTATTTTAATATTATTTAAAAATCTTAAATTTTTACACATATTGAAGAATAATAATAGGAATAGCTGGATTCTTTTGAATTATTTGATAAACACGGCAAAAAAGAAAACGAATGATATAATTAAAAATATTTAAAAAAGAAAATATATATGGATAATTAAGATTATTTAATTGATATAAGTTAAAAATACAATTTAGATAACAGTAGTACATAAAATAATCAATATTAATAATACGCGCCTTTGATGATAATTTTCGGGTTTATGATTTTTTATGTTTTGATGGATTAATATTCTTTGAATATTTTTTATAAAAATAAAATAATTATTTTATTACTTATTTCTAATATTTTATATTTTTTCCATAATATCAAACATAAAAAAATATTCCCGGATGACAATTTTTAAAATTTTTTAGTTATTATATAAATAATATCAATAATATATTTTTATGATAAATAGATGATTTCGGAAGATATTGTTTATTAATATAATAAAAAAGTATAAAATAAAAATAAAAAAATATAAAATAAAAATAAAAAAATATAAAATAAAAAAATATAAAATAAAAAATATTTCATGAAATATTTAAATGATTGATCACTTCTTTTTTTTTCCTTTTTTTTTGGCTGGCTTTTTTCCTAGCTTAAGAAATCCTAAAAAAGATCCGCCTTCTTTTGAATTCTTTCCTTCTTTTGAAGATTTGTTATATTATTGAGTTTTTGAACCACCTTTTTTCTTTTTTTTAGAACCACCTTATTTTTATCTAACTGATTTTAATACTTACTTAACTGTCCCACCACCTAATTGGAAATTATTAGTTTCGTTACAAGCACATTTTTCTTTTGATTTAGATTTTGATCTACTTTACATATATAAGTATATAAAATTTTTTTTTTATTTTATTTTTTTTTTTTAAATAGATTTAAAAATATTTTTTTTATTTTATATATTTTTTTTTTAAATAGATTTAAAAATATTTTTTTTATTTTATATATTTTTTTTTAAATAGATTTAAAAATATTTTTTTTATTTTATATATTTTTTTTTTAAATAGATTTAAA
>Ga0172367_10002224_pt1 | contig 26840 bp, 25 predicted proteins | sample Lak10m_FD_114542 | JGI IMG/M metagenome (GOLD analysis project Ga0172367, IMG submission 114542) | Freshwater microbial communities from Kabuno Bay, South-Kivu, Congo - kab_022012_10m | ecosystem: Environmental > Aquatic > Freshwater > Lake | place: Democratic Republic of the Congo: South-Kivu...
AAATACATTAGAAAAATATTTAAAAAGATTGAGTCAAAAATTATAAACATATAATTTATACTATGTTGTAGTCGCTCAAGCTAATCAATTTGAGTTTATAGCCATTATTGAATTGCTTCATCTTTTTCTTTGTCTTTTTCATCAAGATGGTTTGAATCTTTCTTTTTCGTATGTATCTCTAGCGTTTATATAATTTAGCAATATTTTTATCATAATTTGTTTTGTGTAATATCAATTATTCAATCATAATTTCATGAGTTTTGATCAAGATATTATTTCAGTGAAATTTGTTTTAATCATATGTTTATGATCTCATTCATAGTGCAATCATGTTCAATTATAATAATAAATAGAGCTTCTTGATACATTTTTACCCAAGTAAAGACTAAAATGAATTATATTTATTAGTTTAATTAGTTCTTCTAACGATTTTTCATTATTTAGTTTGATTCTAATATCTCATCATGTTTCTTTGAATATATTTATATCTATCATAAAAAATTCTAATGGATTTGAAAATAATTTATTTTCTCCTACATTTTCATATACATAATCTGATACTTCATTTGGTATCCTTATAATAGCGTCAATTCATCAATCTTTATTTTTCCTCAAAATAATGTCAGTAGACATTCAATAACTATTTATTGTATACATAGTTTCTGATTCTTTGACTACAGATATTTTTCATCTTTGTTGTTGTAGATTATCGTTATTTTCTCATGTATCCAATATGCTTTGTTCAACATTAGCAACAATTCAATCTATGTTTGAAAATATATATGATAATAATTTATCATAACTCATATTATTTGATAGTTCTTTTCTAGTTCAAGTAAATAAACTTATTAGCCTATCAGGACATAACTTTGACATACTATTCAAGAAATTTCTTTCCATTAAAAAATATTATAATAATTAAATACATAATTATATATAAACTAACTATTTTTGGCAAATTATATAGTATATTAAACTTCAAATGGAATATTTCATTTTTTACTGTTATCTTTTGTTATAGATAGAAATATTGATCATTTAGAATTTTTCACAATAGATGTAATAATATTTATTATAAATTCATATATTGTTGATAAAATACCGTTGTTATCTCATGCTGGAATCCAATCGAATGTGAATAATTCTAATGTGTTGAATCAACAATCTTCTACTATTCTTTGTAGTCTGATAGGATTAAAATATGTGATATGTCAGTAAACTCATTTTTCTAAATTTAGATTTCATTCACCATAAAATTCACTTCATTCTTTTCAGAATAAATTTGCTACTCTACTAGGAAACCAAAATGAACTAGGTGTTGTAATTATCAACTTTCAATCATTTTCTAATCTAGAATTTAGAAAGTTTAGTGTTTTTAATAAAGTTGAGTGATCAAGATGTTCAACTATTTCAGTAAATAAAATTATATCGTATTGGTTGTTATCAAATCATTCTTTGACATTATTTAGGTCTAAGTAGTTAATATTTATATCGAGATTATCAATTTTTTCTTTTAGATTACTATCTTCTAAATATGGGTTATTTGGACTATCATAAACATACCATTCAAATGGGAATTCTATACTTTTGAGATATGTAACTATTGTTAAATCATGATCTCAGCTGCCAAATCCTGAAGCATTTAATATTTTTATTGATTGTTTATTTTCAGAATATTCCAAAATTTTATCGATTGTTAAAGAAAATCTTTTTGAACTAATTTCAGCCCAGTATTGTGTTTCTGGCGTTGGATTTTCATATAAACTTAAGTATATATCACATATTATATCTTTCATTTGAACTATTTTATTAGTTATAAATTTCATTGAATCATCTATCTAAACTTTGGAATAATTCCAATTTTCAGTTTTTAACTACCCAAAGTTCGTTTGAAATATTTTCTAGTAAATCTCTGTCATGTGAAACTATCAATGTTACTCATGAAAACTGTTGTAGCATAAATTTGATAGATTCTTTACTATATAGGTCCAAGTGATTTGTCGGTTCATCCATGATTATCAGATGAGGTTTGTTTAAAAGCATTTTAGCAAGTGCTACCTTTGCTCTTTCTCAACCACTGAGTGTAGATATTTTTTGGTCTACTTTTTCTCATACGATTAGTAATCATCACAAAATTGTTCTAACTTCTGTTTGTGATATCCCAGGTCATACTAATTCATTTATAATAGTATTTTCTCTATTTAACTCTTCTGCTACTTGTGAATAAGATCATATTTTGATTCTATCGTTTATATTTACTTCTCAAGATAATGGCTGTATTTCTCAAAGAATTGTTTTAAGTAATGTTGTTTTTCATACTCAATTTTTTCATATTACTCAGATTTTTTTGTCTTTTGTTATTTCTATTAATTTACTTAAAGAAATTAATGGTGAATCATATCAAACTACCAATTTATTCAAACTCATAATCAAATTTGGAAGTCTAATATCTACATTTAAATTGATGTTTTTGACTGTTATTTCATCTGTTGGAGCTTCCAATACATCTATTTTATCTAACATTTTTATTCTACTTTGAACTTGAGCTGCTTTTGATGCTTTGTAGCGAAATCTTTCTATAAATTCATTTTGTTTGTCTAATTCTTTTTGTTGGTTATTGTAATTTTTGAGTTGTAATTCATAATTTTCTTGCTTTTTTTCCAAGTATTCATCATAATTTCAGTAGTAAGTTATTAATTTTCTTTCAGAAATTTCCACTATTTTATCAAATACATTGTTTATAAATTTTTTATCATGTGATATACAAATAAGTGCTTTTTGCCAAAGTTTACAAAAATTTTCCAAGAACATAATTCATTCTATATCCAAATGGTTTGTAGGTTCATCCAAAATAAGTAAATCTACATTTTGTAAAAAGAATTTTGCTATCTGAACTTTGGTTTGTTCTCATCCAGAAAGATTTGAAATTTTTAGTTTCATTTGCTGTTCACTAAATCCAAAATATTTTATAATTTCAGTTTGCTGTGCATATTTGTTGTATCAATCATTGTTTTTTAGCCATTCCTCTATTTCAGTTTTTTCTTCAATTATCTTTATATCTTCTTTGTTTTCTTCTAATATTGTTTTAATATCATTTAATCTATTTATTTTACTAGTAATTTCAGGAAATGTTGTAAGCATTTCTTGTTCCAGACTATTATCTCTACTATTCCAAAATAAATCTTGTGATAAATATCATATAGTTAATCATTTAGATTTTTCTATTTCTCATCATTCTATTTCCTCTAGTCAGATTAGGATTTTTAACAAAGTTGATTTTCATGCTCAATTTCTTCATATCAAAGCGATTTTATCTTTTCAGTTTATTTGTAAACTTGCTTCATCAAACAAAAATGTTTTTCAGATAGTTTTACTGATATTTAATACTTTGAGTAAACATGTGTCTTTATCTAATTTTCAGCTATTGAAAAAACTTTTTGGAATATTATCCAAACTGTATTGCTTTTCACTGTTGTTTGTAGTTTGCTTTGAGTCAGCAATTTCTTCATCTAATGAAAATTCTTTTGTAATATATTTATCTAGGCTTTTTATTACAGATTCTATTTTAGTTTTTTTGGGAAAACTTTCTAAGTATGACTCACATAGTTCTATAATTTCATAATCTTTAAATTCAGGAAATTTGTTTTGTACTTTTTTTATGATATTTTCATAATTTATATCTCGTGCCATAATTTCTATTTATTAATTTTAATTTAATTTATAATCTTTCATCAGTAATTCTCTTTCTTCAGGATGTCTTTTGTATCAGTGTAATGCAGTGAGTTGTCTTCATGTCCATCATCCATTACTAGTATCAAGAATTTCTGCTTTAAATTTATCAGGTAATACATCTTTATTTTCTTTGTATATTCTTTCTATTAGTTTCTCATATATTATTATTAGTGCTTTATTTATTGATTTTTTTCTCCTTAGTTTTCTGCAATAAATAGACATATCTACCACTCCGTCTAATCAAACAAATACTTTAATTTTTGATATTTCTTGTTTATCTAGCATTTTTTTCATAGCTTCTCCAGATCATTCTTCATATTGTCATATTTCCTCTTCATCAACTTCATTACTAACTTCAAATATTGTGATAGTTCAGCAATACATTTTTGTATCAGGATTATATCAACTTTCATATTTGAGTCTATACAAAATTCATTCAAACATAAATACATTAGAATATTTAGGAAATGGTTCAGAAAAAAGTCATATAGCGGAAAATAGTATTAGAAATGGTAATTCTTTTAATTGTTTAATTTTATCTAGATCTTGTTTAAATATACTCGAAACCAATTTATCTCATCATAAAAATCTTATGGAATTTATTGAGCTTTTTTGCATAAGATTTACTACTTCTAAAGGAAGTTTTGATAGACTAAATAGCGTTCAAATTGTCTCACTAGTTGATTTTAACAATGATTGATATCTATCCATTAAGTCTGTAAATCACTTTAATTCATGGGTTTCTATCATTATTTTATATTATGATGATATAAAAATATTATATTTTTAATATTTCGTATGAATCTTTAGAATCCTTTATATCATAACCTAATATTTGTATTTGTTTTTTTAGTTCATCAGCTGTAGTGAAATCTTTGTTTAATTTAGCTTGCCAACGTTTTTCCGCCAAGTCTATGATTTCTTGCGGTATCGCAATATCTTTTTTATTTAGTTGAAATATTACTTCTTTGTACAAATCTAACTTTAATAGTTTTTCATCAAGATAAAATATTATAAGTAGTAGATCTTTTAATTCGTTGTTAGCAGTAATTTGTCAGAATGCTTTGTTTAAATCTGCTAGTAATTGAGGTGTATTAAAATCATCAAACAAACTTTCCATTAGTGTATTCAGAGTTTCTTGTCCGAAAGTTGTAGCTAAAAATTTGTTATCGAAATCTTCGTAATTTTTTATATTATCAAAGGTTCAAATTAATTCTCAAATTTCTGATTCTATTTTTGCAAATTCGTTTGTAAGTTTTTTGATTAAATTTGCTCTAGTATTTTTGGCAGCTTGTAAGCTTTCCCAACTAAAATCCAAAAAACTTCTATAATGAGATATCAACAAAAAATATCTAAAATCTATAAAAGAAAATCAATTAGGTTCAATTTCAGCAGGACTAACATAGTTTCATTTTGATTTAGACATTTTTTCTCAGTTCATATTTACAAACTGATGATGTATCCAATATTTTACCCGAGGATTTGTACCATAAACTAGTTCGGACTGTACTATTTCATTTGTATGATGAACTGGAATCAAATCATATCATCAATGATGAATATCAAACTGTTTTCATAAATATTTAGTAGCCATTGCACAACATTCTGTATGCCATCATGGAAAACTTTTTCACCAAGGCGAATCCCATTCCATTTGTCTTTTTTCATCTATTGGAGAAAATTTCCATAACGCAAAATCTGTTGGGTTTTTCTTTCGACCAAGGTCTACTCTTTCTCACGCTCTAAGTCATTCCAAATGTTTTTTAAAATTTGGTCATAATAATTTACCATAATCGGAAACTTTGGATGTATCAAAATATACTCAATCTCATGGAATAATATATGTGTATCATTTTTTCTCCAAATCTAGTACTATTTCTAGTTGTTCATTAATAAATTCTGTTGCTCTAGGCATAAAATCAAAAGGAGCGACATTTAGTTTTTTGAAGTAGTTTCTAAATATATCTTCATATTTTTTTGCTAATTCCCAAACGTTTAATCAAGTTTTTCTAGATCATTTTTCCATTTTGTCTTCTCATGTATCAGCATCTCATACAATATGTCATACATCTGTGAAATTTGAAACAGCTATGGTTTTATATCAGATAATATTTTTCATCACATTCCTAATCATGTCTGCTGTAAAAGCAGCTCTAAGATTACCAAAGTGTGGTTCATCATAAACTGTTGGACCACAACTATAAATTCATACAAAATCTTTTTTTCATTCTTCCATAAGTGGAATAAATTCATCTTTTTGTCTAGTAAGTGTGTTGTATATAGTTAGTTTCTTCATGATTGTTAAATGAGGTAATTCTTTAAATAATATGTCATATTAATTATTTTTAGTTTTCTGAAATCTTTTCTCATTTATTTTTGTTTGTGTTTTTAAAGTAATATTTAACTCGTTTAATATTCTTTATTTACATTCTTTATTTATTTTATCCATGTATACATTCATATAATTATATATTTCAAATCTTTTTAGTTTGTATAATGCATTATCCATTTTTTTAACTGTTTCCAATACTTCTTTCACTTTGTTGTAATCATCCATAGTCAAACATTTTGATGTTTCCATAGTATTCATAAGTTCTTTTAGACTTCTTTCTACTTTATATTTATCGTCTAATAGTGCAGAATCTCATCAAATTAGTCCATAAAAAATTATTTGTGCTTTTTGTGATAATATTTGCACACCAGAAACGATAGATGTTTTTTCAGCTGGATGTGAAAGTAAATATTGATAAGCAAACGCTAATAAAATTATTCATACAATTAGTTGTAGGAAATTTTTTAATAGTTTGATTCTAGTTTTTGTAGACAAAAAGCTAATAATATTCATTTGGTATTTTATAAAACTATAAATTGTCATGGATTTAGTACTTTTGGTGTAGCATGATTTTCTAACATTACCAGTTTTGCAAACTCTAAAGCATCTGCTGATATAAGTTCCCAAGTATCATAATGAGTAGGAACTACTATTCTAGGTTTTATATAAGATGTTGCTATTACAGCATCTTTAATTCACATTGTGAAATTATCTCAAATTGGTAGAAAAGCTACATCTATTTTATCATGATCTCATAGTAATTTCATATCCAAAGTAAGTGCTGTATCTCAAGCATGATAAATACTTTTTCATCAAATTCTAACAATTACTCAACATGGATTGGTATAAAATCAATTTCACATTTCATTTATACTACCAGAATGTAAAGCTGTTGTAAGCTTTATAGAAAAATCTCAGAAATTATGTTCTCATCATAGATTCATAGCATGTATATTTGAAACTCATTTTTCTACATTTAAATACTGAACTAGTTCAAGCATTCATATTATTTTGGTTTCTGGATGATTTTCAGCTATTGTGATTGTATCTCAAATATGATCAGAATGTCAGTGAGTTACAATTATTGCTTTGATGTTTTTATTTTTTAAATCAGCTAAGGATATATCACATTTAGAATTTCAGGTTATAAATGGATCTATCAATATACTAAAATCATCAGACTGCACTTCTACAAAGCTATGTCAATGAAAAATTGAGTGTAACATTCTAAAATATTTTAATGTTTAAATTATTAATTATTTGTAAACTTAAATTTTGAGTTATTTAATATCATATTATATGCTGTCCTAAATAATTCTCTAAAATTTCAATAATATATAAGTCAAAGAACATCTTCTATATTAAACCAATTATAAGCTCATATATATCATTCTACTGGCTGTATATCTAAGCTTCCAGGATCTCATTTGAACTCTACTAGAAAATATATGATATCTTTATCTAAATTTCATTTTTCTTCACTATGCAAAGAAAGATTTAATATTCATACTTGTTGCTTCAAAACTAAATCTTTAGAATTTATTCATGTTTCTTCTCAAATTTCTCTGATTGCTGTTTGATCAGGAAGTTCTCATTCATTTACTTTTCATTTTGGTGCTACCCATTCTACTTTTTTTGATAAAGCATATCTTTTTAAAAGAAGAAATTTAGGCTGTGACGTAGCCTTGTCTATATAATAAATTATTCATCATGCACTTTGTATCGGTTCTCTTGCCATTTTAGTTTTATTTTTAAATATAATATTATGCTAAATCTGAAAGTTTTCCTATAATTGATCAAAGAATTCATCATTTAGATTTTGCTTCTTCTATCATTGAAACTACATTATTACTACTACTATTTCTTCATATATTCGCTATATTTTTGTAATCAGCCGCAACTTGTTGTCTTGTTAAAGGAGATTTTTGGTTTGATGCAACTTGTTTTTTTAGATCATTTAATACAGCCTGATTTTCAGTCTTCAATCATGTTAGGGCCTCTGTTACTTCTACTGATTTTAATGCTTCCAATCTTGAAATAAATCTTATTAGCTCTTCTTGTGACTGTGCCATAGCTATTGACTGTTTTAGTAGTGTTATTTCATTTATTGTTTCTCAATCTTGAGTTTGATTTATAGCTGTATTTAATGCAGTATCTAACGAAGCTTTTAAAGAAGATAATTCAGCTGATATTTTATTATCTCAGTTACTAAGATTTTCAGTTCAGTTTAAAACTGTATTCATTGTAATACTGTTTATACTATTAAAATTGAGTGCTGTTATATGTCTGCAGAAATTTTTTCAAAATAGACAAATTATCTTTGTAGTTCGTTCTAACTGGTCAAATAATTGATATTACTCCATCAAATCAGTTGATATCTATCTTTGAATATACTGCAGAAATTAAATTTTGATTGTATTCTATAAAATCATAACTTATGTTGTTTCTCTTTATAACTTTTTTATCTAAAAATTCAATCAATCTTTTGTCCTCTATAAATTTTACTATATTTTTTATAGTTGAATAATCCTCCATATATTCCTCTTTGAAAAGTTTATTTATTCATAAAAAATAATATTCATCATTTTTCAAAAATCATACAACAGTTCAATCAACATAATTTGATAAACTTTCAACTATAAATTTTAATCAATTTCTAGCATACTTATAATCAAAATCTACCTTATCATCAAAATCAACTTTATCGTCTTGTATTAATTCTTCTACATATTGTGACATTCATTTTACAGTAGGTACGCGTCATGCACTATTGTATGGTTGATACAAAAATCATTCTTTTTCAAGATGATTTAGATATTTTCTAAGTGTAGACGGAGCATATTCTGTTTCTTCTAATCAATGCAAAAACTTAGAACCGATAGGTTCTCATTTGTCTATATAGTTTTCAATTACTAAGTCCAATAAGTATATAAGTTTTTGATAATCCATTTTTGTTTTATCATGTAAACAAATTCGGTGCTAAATTTAATATAATTTTATATACTTATTTTTCAATATAATTTTAATATAATTTATTTATTGACACTATTATAAAACTATTTTTTCTTGAATATCAAAAATAGTGCTAAGAATGGTAATAATAGAAAACGACCTAAATTTGGTTTTTTCCAAAAATATGCAGGATAATCTTTAAATAGAAAACTTAAGAAATTATGAAATTTGTTGTTTTCTTTGTTTTTATCAAAAGGATACTTTAGAAAGTCTAATATAAATTTAAACATTTTTTGTAGTTCAGTTATTTATTATAAAATTTAGTATATCTTTTCGTGTTTTATTACGATAGAACTCATATTCAGATTTAGTCATTTCTCTGTATAATAATCTTAATCTAGCTCACTCAAAAATTTCTCTAATTATTTTTTCACGAATTTCTTTTTTAAATTGATTTAATTGTCTTTGATCTCTAAAAAGTTTATAGATTTTTCTCATAACCATATCATCAAGTTCTGTCTCTTCATCAAAAACATAATTTGATAATATCTTTCTTCTTCTTAAATATGCATCATCTCATCTAAATGTATCGTAAAAATTATCATGTATATCTATCGCGATTTCTCTTCTTAATAATGCTAGAATTACATTATCGGAAAATCATAACTCTCTTAACTTTGCTTTAGTTTCATTTATAGTTTTTTTTCATCTATTTTGAGAAACTTCTATAGCTGTTTGCCAATTTCAATCTGACATAACTAAATTTTCCTGATTTTCCATATATTTTAATAATTTTCACTCTATTGGTTTCCCCCTATCTAACATTATTTTATTTTATCGTCTTAAAAAACATTTATTTCATTTTTCCATATTTCATTTACGGATTGTCTTTTTCTAATTTCTAGTATAGTTCAATCATTTTTAATCAACAACTCACCTACTTCTGGAAAAGAGTTATAATTTTTAGTACTCATAGCAGAACAGTATGATCATGTTCATTCTATTATTACAATATCTCATATTTCAGGAATATTTAATTTTCTAGGTAGTATTCATTCAGGATCTCATTGAGCTGGAGTAAGTATATCTCAGCTTTCACAACAATGTCATGTAATTACAAAATCTGCTGTTTCTACACGATTATTTATTATTATGATAGGATGTTGTGCTCCATAAAGTGATGGTCTTGTGATTTCTGTCATTCAGGTATTTAGTTTGATAAATTTATATCAATCATTTCAAGTATCTACAATATCTTGTACTTTTGTTATCAAACTAGATGTATTTGCAACTAGGAAAGTTCACGGTTCAATTTCTAGTTTAAGTCTTTTACCTGTTTCATTATAAAAGTTTATAAAATTTTGTTTTACTTGCTCTCATATTTCTAATATATCAGCAGACAATTCATATTCCATTCTTGCTACTTTGAATCATCATCACAAATTTAGTGTCTCAACATCTGGAAAATGTTTAACTATATTTAGACTCATCACACTTACATTTGCCCAAACTTGTGGATCAGATCAAGATCATATATGAGTATGTATTTTAGTTATTTTTAGATTATATTTTTTAGCTATTTCATTTATTTGGTCTAAATATTCATACCATATACCAAAACTAGATGAAGGTCATCAAACATTTGTTCTATTTGTTGCTCAAGAACCAAGTCAAGGATTTATTCTTACACTTACATTACTAGTAGGAGCTAGTTTACCATATTCTTCCAATTGATGTAAACTTGTAGCATTATAAAAAATTCATTTTTCTAATAATTCTTTTAGATTTCTAGGAAATTCTTGTGCTGTAAGTTGGATATGATTACCAGGAATTCAAGCATTTAATGCTCTATATACTTCAAATTCACTACTTGCGTCTATATGTATTCATATATTGTTAAATATTTTTAGAATATTCATATTTGGATTAGATTTCATAGCAAATCTTACTGTAAGTCAGTATTCGTTTGGGAAATTTAACATAATATTTCCATATTTTTCTAGTTCAGTTTGTGAGTAAACAAATATTGGTAACTCAAAATTTTGAGCGATATATTCAATTTGGTTTTTAGTTAAGAATTTTAATTGTTCCATTATTTTTGATAAATTTATTTAAACTTTTATAAAATTAATTTATTTGATATAAAAATCAAGCTGTAAATTGATTTGACTAAATATAGTAATTTGATATAAACCAAAAGATTTATTTTATTAATTATGATTAGTTATGAAAGATTTTTTAAATAGGCTTTTATCAAGTAAAAAGTTTTGGAGCAAATTATTAGCATTTTCTTTTATCTGAGCATTTCTTTATTGATTTAAAAATATATTATTTTTGTTTTTTGTGGCTTTTGTTCTGTGATTTTTGATATACTCTTTATCAGATTTTCTAAACTCAATAATAGTAAAACTAATTTCTAAGCTAATTACAAAGAAAACAAAACTAAAAAACTTTATTTGTAGAATATTTAGTATAAACATTTTTGTAACTTTATTTTATGCTTTGTTTGTAGTATGAATATTCTTCTTGGTTTATAACTTATTGCCTAAAGTTATAATAGAACTTAAAGAAATGCCTGATAAAATCCCTTTTGCTAAAGACTATATCAAAGATTATGTAGTAGCATTGGAAAACTTTACAAACTTAAATAGAGATTTATCAACAGAAATTGCTAAATTAATTAACGAAAAGAATGTTGGGGTATTAAACAAAATTATCTCAATAACAAAAAATGTTGGTACTTATATAATTCAGTTCTTGATATGATTTATTCTTAGTTATATATTTATCATAGAAAGAAAAAGAGTAAAAAGTTATTTAGAAAACTTTAAAATATGAATTTTATCTGATGTATATCTTGAAATAAAAAAAGTAGCCAAGAAATTTGCTAAATGGTTTGGTTTGATTTTTAAGGCACAAGCTATGATTTCTTTGGTAAATACCGTATTAACTGCTATATGACTTTATACTATATGATTTATAAATTGATTTCATTTTCCTTATTTGCTTACATTATCTGTAATAGTATTTTTGCTTTGATTTGTACCATTGGCTTGAACTTTTCTATCTAGTTTACCTATAATATTGATATGATTTTCTATATGATGAGTTAAAGTTGCTTTGTATATAGCTCTATTGATTATAATTATTCATATGATAGAAGCATATATATTGAATCCTAAAATTGTATGAACTTATGTAAAACTTCCTATGGCAATAACGTTAGTTATTTTAATTATTTCAGAGCATATATTCGGAATTAAAGGTTTGATAATATGAATACCAGTGTTTTTTGTTCTAATAGATTTAGTAATAGATATGGATAAACACCATATAGATGAAAAATTAACAGTAAATAAGTAATTTAAAACCACGTTTATGCGTGGTTATTTTTTACAAAAAAATAAGATCATATATCGTAGTTTTTATTATTTACAACAAATAGTCCTCTTTCATAATCGATGGCTGATATCAATCATTGATCTATAAAATCTCAAAATTTAGTTGTTCAATTATCTTTATATATATTTATATGATCTCACAATTTTATTGATAGAAACTCAAAAAATCTTTTTGATATGTTTGGAGTACAGTTTGAAAAATTACATATAACATTATTATCTATTTTTGCTACTAATCTTTGATAAATTTCTATCCAATTTTTTTGTGTTAATCATAAAGAACTTGTTCCGTTAAACAGTCAGTTTCAAAGATCATCATTTTCTGGTAGTTGGATATCTGAGTTTGTATTTATACCTAATCATATTCTAATAATTCATTGATCTCATATTTGGTCTTGTGTTACCAAATGTCAGGCAACTTTTCTTTTATCTATACAATAGTGAAAAGGAGGAATAATCTCTACTCCTCTATTTCAAGAAAAATTAGTTAATGTTTCAGCAATCGATAACGAAATCTTTTGTTGTAATTCCCAAGATCTAATAAACTCAGAATATTTTTTAAATATTATATTTACATTGAAGTTTGATTGTCAATTTTGGTAAGAAATCCATCTTCTAGATTGAGATCATCTTGGACTCGTAAGTTTCATGCACATCACTCACAATAAATCTGATTTTGTTTCTTTCATTATCTTATCAAAATAATCCATACTTACTCACCAAAGAGATGTTCTTTTCGGTAAAACTATTAATGTTGATTTGATTTCATCTTTCTTTGCTGGAATATTTGAGAAATATCAAAGTGTCTCAGATTTTTGTGTATCTAAGTTATCAAATTCTAATGGATCTTGGATTATAGAAATTTCATTTAGTCAAAGTTGTTGTAAATCTTCTTTACAAACTCAGTAAATATCCATTAAACAATTTTAACTACAAATAAAGCATTTCAAGGTGCAACTTTGCTTCAGTTTTTTATTATTTTTCTAGTAACTTCAAATTTATTAATATCTTCTATATCTTTTCTATTTCATTTGTGATCTACTATATACAAATCTTCTAAATCTTTTTTTGTTCTAAATGCTTTTGATACTTCATATAAGAATAATGTTTTCTCTGAATTTGATAGATCTATTTGATCTCAAATCTTGATAAAAGGTTCATCTCAAGGTTTTGCTGCTTCATAGTAAGCAAATGGAGATCATGCTCTTATTACAAATTCTCAGTCTTCAAGTTCTACTGTATCTTCATCATTTTCTATAGCATATTCTATGTATCAATCAAATTTTGTAAGTCAGTTAAAATATTTTCTTTGTCATTCGCTATCTTTGTTTAATGTATCAATTCTAAATTCTCAGTTTAAATATTCTTGTGAATTTAATATTCTTATTAAAAATTCAGCATTTGTTGGAATTCATTCTATATCCATTTCAGATAACAATTGTACTAATCATTTCGCAACTTCTTTTTTGTCTTTTGCAGAAATTATAAGCTGAGCGATCATAGAATCTCATCTTCACGTATTACATCATGTATCATATCATTGTTTCATATGAGTAACAACACTAACCTTACATCATTTAATTTTTTTAGGCAAAATAAATGATAGAATTTTGGCAGTTTGAATTCATGTAAAATCATTTGCTGGATCTTCTGCACATAATCTAATTTCTGCAGTATATCAAGATTCAAAACATTTATCAATGTCTTCTTGTTTTGGGAATAAATTTGTTTTTCAACTAGCAATAGCTAATTGTAGTTTTATTAAATCAATAGGTTCTTCTTTTCTATCTTCTGATAGTTTAATTTTAATTCAGTTTTCTTGAAGATGTTTTTGTGTGATAGTATGTTCTACTTGGATTCTAGTATTCATTTCCATAAATGTGAATCAAGTTTCTTCAGAATATAGAAATTCTACTGTTCAAGCTCATACATATCATATATTTTTTACAAGTTCTCTTACTATTTCCTGTAGTTTTAATTGCTGATCTCTAGGAATATCTAAACATCAAGTTTCTTCTACCAATTTTTGACCACGTCTTTGTACTGTACAATCTCTAAGTCACATTGTTACTACATTTCATGCTATATCACCAAATACTTGTACCTCTACGTGTCTTTGGTTTGTCATTGCTTTTTCTAAGTACATTGAACCATCTCAGAATGCTGATTGTGCTTCTGCTGAAAGCTTATCAAAATTGTCTAATATATCTTGATCATTTTTTACTACTTTTATTCATTTTCATCAACCACCAAATCTAGATTTTAATATCACAGGATATCAAATTTTATTAGCACAAATCAAAGCTCATTCATTACATCATAATAGTCAGTCTTTGTCTACTAATCTTTGTCACTGCTGAGTTAGAATCCATCAATCTTCTTCAATAAATTCTGGACTATTTTCTTTTGAAAGTTCTACATATATATCATCACTACCTTTTGCAGGTCAGATATTATCTTGGTTTCATATTTGTTCTAATAAATCTTTCATACTTTTACGAGCGGTAAGTTTATCTCACATTAAGTAAACATTTTCTGCTTTTGCTCATATTACAACTATTCATGCATCTTCACATTTTCTAATGAAATCAGCGTTTTCTGACCAAAATCAATATCATAAATATACAGCTTCTATACCGTGAAATTTCATAGCATGTATAATTACATCAGGATTTGTCATATAATCTGGTAACTGCATTTTATCTTGGCTTTCAACAACATATTTTTGTTTTTCATCAAATTGAGTAAAAAATATGCTATAGTCCAATCATAACTTTTTGCATGCATTTATAGCTAATGTTGCTATTATTCATCTATTTAATATTGCTACTTTTTTGAATGGTTTGAATAAATCAGTATTTTCCTTGAACTCACTATCTTTGATTTTATCCCAAGTAATTGGTCTTACTTTTGTGTAAGAGTTTGTAGCATTATATCATAAATTTTCTACTATGTATTGAGATAAGTTATGTGTAGGAATATTTATTCCAAATAGCAATTGTAATTGTTCATAAACTGCTGAATCTACAAAAGGATTTATTAATATAGCATCTATTCAGTTTGGTTTTTTATCTGATTTAAGTTGGAAGTCAGCTACTGTATTTTCTAATGGTAGTATTTCTGGCGTTACTATTCTACCTGCAAACATCATTTCACTAAGAGAAATTGCAGCTACATGGCAATATTTAGATTGTGCAAAAGATGCAATTGTTCAACCTGTTGCTACACCGATAGGTACAGATATTACTTGTTTTCATGTAGCTTTATAATAATCATATATTGCACGATTTAATGCAGACATGCTGCTTACGGTTGTTGGTCATCAGTTTACATACATTCATCACGAATGGTGGAACATTATTACAGGAATATTTAGTTTTGCGGCTTTTTGTAGTAATAATATTATTTTTTTAGCAGATGTTCAATCTATTGTTCATGCATTTACTGAAAAGTCTCACATAGCTATAGCGAAATCTCATTTAACTCATTTTAACATACCAATTCATGTAACAATAGACGGAGAATTATTATCAATATAGTCTAAAGTAGTTTGAGGAGTTCTTTTTAGATTGTAGTCTGTTTCTGTAAATTCTTCTAAGAATGTATCTTTAATATTTTGTAATTTTATTTTTTTGAAATCTTTTATAAGACTAGAAAATAATAGTATTTTTTCGTATTCAGCTTTTTCTGCATAATCTATAGCAAACTTTGAATTTGCTTTTACTGCATATTCGTTTCAATCAGATTCTATATTTGACTGATTTATAAATAAATCAATTATCATCCAAACTAGATTTACAATTGTTTTTGGCATATCCATATGAACCATACGATATGAATTCATTATTTCAGAAAATAGTTCAAAACGTTTTTTGTCTGAAATTATTTCTTGAAAGTTTTTTGAAAATGATGCTTTCCATCATTCAAATCAAAGACTTATAATAGAATCTGGAAGCGACTCATAAATCTTCATAAATATTTTATCTATTTGTGACTTAGTATAAACAAGTCAGGTTTCTCATGCTATAAAGAAATTTTTATAATTGGATGGATTTATTAAGATTTGAAGTATCTCAAAGAAATTTGTTAAAATCTTAGTATTATGTCTAAGTATTCATACAATATTTCTAACTTCAAAATCACTTAATCATATTTTTGAAAGAGTTTGTAAAAAATATACTAGATCTTCTCATCAAATATATATTCATTCTCATCATAATGTTTGGCTAAATTCATAAAGAAAAGAATCTATATTAAATTTAGTAATTTTTCAGTTTTGTAATTGTTGATTTATAAATGATAGGAAAAACATGCTGATATCTTGAGTATTACTCATAGAAGTTTTATCTAACAACAAAAACTGTTGTATAAAATCATTTAACATCAATCCAAACTCAAATGATTGATTATATCTCATTTCTTCAAATCAAGAAAAATCACTATTTTGGAAAAGCATAGAAGTAGAGCTTCTATATAGTCTTGCTTTCTTTAATTGGTCTCTAGATTCCTCTGGTGTTATTTTAAGTTTTTTTGCATAGTTTTGATTAACTTCTTGTATTTTTTCAAAACAGTTTCAAATAAATTTAGATAGTTGAGTTGTTACTGTGTCAAATCAATCTTCATAATCTTTTGATAATGTTCAGTTAAAAATACTATCTACCACTCATTTTTGTTTAAGATTAAATGGATCAACTTTCATAAGCCAACTAATTTCAGCTGGTGAATATCTACCTTTTATGATATTTGATTGTCAGATTGGATGAATTGTAGAAAAGTAAGAATCTTTCATACATGTTCTAAAATCAGTTCACATAAATACTTCTGCTCAACCAGATCATCACTCACCTACCAATATACTAATACTTGGAACTGTTAATGTTGTAACTTTATCTATTAGTAAAGACATTACTTTTGCTTGGTGATTTACATTTGCATCTTTACCAGAATCAGCTCAAGGAGTATCTATCCAAAAAATTATTGGTAATTTTTCTGATTCATAATTTTCTATATATTCAATAGCTTTTTGATGGTCTGCTGCACTAGCTCTTCATCCAGAAATTGATTTGTTGTGTCATACTATTGCATATTTTTTTCATCACATAGTAATATTTCAGCATACTATTGCAGATTCATAATTTATAACTCATCATAAATTGTTTATAAAATCTATAATATTATATCTGTTTATAGTATTTGCTGCTTCATGTGGTTTTACAAATTCATTGAAATATATAGAAACAAAGTTATCTGGCTTTTCTATAATTGATTGTTGTATTTTAGAAATTCAAGCAAGAATCTCATCATCTGACAATGTTCATTTTATTGTTCAATATTCGGAAATATTTAATCAATTTATTAATTTTTTGGATGCAGCTAAAGCTACTTTTCTCAATCATCATTTATATAGATTTAATTTGAGTCAACTTCATATTCATGTTAACAATAAAAATAGGAAAAACTTATAGTTATTTTTAGGACTAATTTTTCATATTTTATCTCTTCTTTCTAGATAGACTTTTACAATATTTTCTAAATTTGGATTTTGTACTCAATATATTTTTAGAGAATTCACGATATTTGATATTGCTTTTTGTTCTTTATTGGTTAATTGTTCCCAGAAAGGAACTCAAGTTCAGATTATTTCTTGAGTAGAAGCTGATGTATTTAGGCTCATTTACATTATCTTAATTATAAAATAAACATAACGGACAATGTTTTTTATATAATAATATGTCTAATAAAGTCAATAATAAAATTAATAAAAACTATAAAGTTTTTACAAGGTATGTTCATACCAAATCAAATCAAAGTTTTTTATAATATCATCTAACTCATATTCATGAAATCACTGATAATTTGTCATATCAAGATGATTTGGAAATAGATTCTGAAATTTCCATAAGTTGAGTTCAAATTCATTTATGTTGAGTTTTATCTTCTGAGGTTTGTCATATTTTACTAACTTGTCAATAAACATGTAATTCTCTAATTAATGCTGTAGTTTTTCAAAGTCCTGGATAATCAATACTTTCTTCAAGTTTTGGTAAAAGTAGTCTTGTGAATCCATAAAGATATCAAAAATTATCTTCAAAACTTATAAAAAACTCTGTACCTACACTACTTTGGTATTTTCTAATTACTAATATTTCTTTATCTAATTCTAAATTCTTAATTCTCAATTCTCTATTATCATTTTTATTTCTAATTTCTCTACATCTAGTGCAAAGACATACAAAATTTCTTGGAGAATTAGAATCAATATTTTCTCATATTATAAAAGTTTCATCTTCATCCAAATTATCAGATTTTAAATAATTTAATAGTTCATATATGTTATTAAAATATTTAGGATTTTTGTATAGTCTTTGATATTGTTTGGTTCTAATCTCTTCGTTATTCAAAAATTTTTTACTAAGTTCATTCATTACTATTTGTCTAAGATTTGTAATATCAGATCATGCAACTATTTCAGTAGCTGGAATATCTCTGATAAGTCTTTTAATTCTAGTATATGGGGGAATATATTTTAGTTTTACCTCCTCTATTATTAGTTTTATTTGATTGTTATCCAAAGGTTTATAATCTCATTTAAGATATATATTGTAAAGCTCAGTATTTGGAATTACTGATGTAGGGTAAAATTTAATTTCATCTGGTTTTAGATGAATGTCTTCATAAGCAATTTTGAAAGTTTCAATATCCTTCTCAACAGTTGATTTGTAAAGTCATGGCATAAAGTGAGCAGAAAATTTAAAACCATATTGTCTAAGTTTATGAAAAGCTTGTCTTACTTGTTCTATAGTGTTTCAACGTTTATTGGCTTCTAATACATCGTCAAAGCATGACTGAACTCAAATCTCAAGTCTTGTAACTCAAAGCTCTCTCCAAAATTGACAGTTTTTATCTGTAACAAACTCGGGTCTTGTTTCTATTGTGAGTCATATGATTCTATGAGTTGTGTTTTCATTTATTTCTTGAGCTTGTTGAATGTTATCAGAATATTTTATATTTAGTCATTCATTTATAGTAAATTTGGCAGCTTTAGGATTATCTCAGTCTATTTCTACGTTTTCATAAAATTCATCGAATGTATTACATGCATCGTACAAAGATTTTATAAACTGTATTTTGTAATCCATTGGGTATACATCAAAAGTTCAACCCAAAACTATCATTTCTATTTTATCTGTTGAGTGTCATGTAATATTTAAAGATAGTAATCTATTATATGTTTGCTTGATTGGATCAAACTCATTTAGCAATGCTCTCATTGCACCTGGTTCTGTGTTTATATAACTTTTGGGCATAGTATAATCTGTTGGACAAAAAATACATTGTCCTGGACAAGTATATGGTTTTGTTAGCACCTGAATAGGTACAATTCATGACATAGATCTAATTGCTCTTTTTTTAAGTAAATTCTCTAACTTTATATTTTTTTCAATAGTTCATTCAGCTACAAATTTTTTGTATATTTTTAGTAACTGAATATTTGTAGGTAAATCTGTAAGCTTATTTTGTTTGGAAAAATCTCTTTTTAGTTTTCTAATATTATCTGAAGTTAATTCTTCTATAGATAGATTTAATATTTGATTTAATAATGTTTCAAGCATAACTAGATATAAATAATAAAATATATGTGATTTCTGTTCAGTTATTTAATAATTCTGAAGTAGTTTCAAATCAGTGTATAATATTATTTTTTAATAAAAAATCAATAATGTTAATATAATTTTTTTGCTTTAAGCAGGCTACTCTCTTTGAGCTTATTTTAAATATAAAATCTAAAATATTCAGATGGAGACTCTCATTCTACTTTTATTTTTTCTATATTAAATCACTTTATTATTCATAATTCTAATAATAAGTCCTTTATTTTTATATAAAACTCTCTTGAAGTTTTTGTTGGAAAAAATTCTATATACTCTATTCAGAAAGTTTTATTATGATTTATAATATATACTATAAAGTTAATAATCATATTTGTTCATAAGTTTTTTATTTTAATTTTTGAGATTAGTTCTTGTGAAAGTTTTCTTTCAAAATACGAATATTTATAAAATTTATCTCATCATACATTTAAGTTTATTGTAGAAAATTCATCTATAAAAAATACACCGTTATTTAAAATTCAGACAATAAATCAAACGATTTCTCAATTTAGTAAAAAATTTATTGTATAGTTTCAATCTTGACTATCTATCATCTCAATTTTAATATCAGAAAGTATTTTTCAAATTTCTCAATTAAATCCATAAATATAACTAGTATTTATTTCTTTTTTGTGATTATAATCAATTAAAACATCCTGTATATACATAAATTTAGTTTTGTTAGATATAAAATCTAAAATATTCATTAAATATTTCTCAGTCGATTTCAGTTTTTATTTCATCAAATCATTTGATTAATCATATTTGTAATAATTTCTTTCTTAATTTATGATAAAATCAGATTGAAGTAATTGAAGGAGATAATTTGATATGTGTTATTCATCTTTCCTTAATTTTTTTGTTCAATAGCAGATACAACAAAACATTAATAAACATATTAGTTCATAGATTATCTATTTTTATTTTTCAAATTAGTTCTTTTGATAAGCATTTTGTATAATAGTTAACATTTCTAGCAAAATTTCTATAAAAATTTAAATTAATATTAGATATTTTATCGATATATACATAATCTTCTTCTATTCATCAAGTTATGGATCATATAGTTTTTCAGTTTAATAAGAAATTTATTACAAAATCTCAGAATTTTTTTTCAACTATAGTTATTTGTATATCAGAAATTGTTTTTCAGATTTCTGAGTTTAAGCCATAAATATATCATAATGATGCTGTTTTTGCTTTTTTATTATCTAATTGATCTCAGATATCTATTATAAACATACTATTTTCTTAGATATAAAAATAATAATAATCTCTAGGTTCGTCGTCATCTATTTCTAAAACTTTTATTTCATGTCTGCTAATAATTCATAATAGATATAATTCTTTTATTAATTTATCATAAAATCATTTTGCAGTATATAAAGGGCACAATTGTATTGCTTTAATTCATAGATTTTCTTGTTTATTTATATCTATTAAGTATTTTACCAAGTTAGCAAATATAGTTGTTCATAATCCATTTAGTTCTATTCATCAAATCATACTTCAAGATAGTTTTCTTTTATACTCTCTTTCAAAATATTCAGATCTTCATCATACAAACTTAAAATTAATAGTTGTCAAATCACTTAATATAAATTTATTATTTTCAATTCTTCATCATAAATATCAGATTATGTTTCAATTATAAAAATAATTTATAACAAAACTTGTTTTGCATGTTCTACTAATCTCAATTGTTATATCGGAAAAAATATTACTTATTTCTTTAGATTGACTAAGTAAAAAAGAAAACATTGCTGTTTCTTTAGTTGTTAATCAATTTATATCTGTTTGTATTTTACTATCAGGAATAATTAACATTAATATTACAAAATATATGTAAATTCTTTCGTTCCTCTTGAGTAAAAAGCAAACTTAATAAGTTGTGATTTTCTTGCAAGATTTCCGAATTTGTAATAAAAATCTTGAGATGATCCAAACGGATTTAATGTTATTTTTTTTACTCACTTTCTTCTTAAAATTGAAATTATGTTAAGTAGTAGATTTTTTCATAATCATTCGTAATTTTGTATTCATATTAAATGCTCGGAAATAAGTGTTTTTGCATATTCTAGATAATTATCATCAGCAGTTTTATTTCAAGTATTGAAATTTACAGTAACAAAATCTTTTATCTTTGCCTCTTTTCAACTTAAGTCTATTTCATATCTTATATATCACAATATATTATCCTCATACTTAATTAAAACTATATTATCTCAGTCTATGTTTTCTTGAGTTATTTCGATTCAATCAAGTATATCTAACAGTTCAGATGATATATGTCAAAAATCTTCATCTACTTCAAATTTAACCTGTTCATTATTATATCTGTATAAAAGATTCATTTTCTCAACTATTTAATATTTTTAAACTCTAATGTATCTCATACTTTGATGTTGTATTTATCTGTAATTCATCAGTTAAGTTCTAGTACATATAATGATTTAACTTTTGGATCTATTATATCACATTGGTAAAGTCCACAAGGTTTAGCATTTTTTTTGATAGAAACAATTTTTTTATCACTATCTATCCAAAGCATATCTAAAGCAATAGGTGTATCTTTCATCCAAAATTTGTATTCTCATGTTGAATCAAAAATAAATAACATTCAGCTGTTTTCTGGTAAAGATTTTCTATTCATAAGTCAAAGTTGCCTTTGTGCTTCAGTTGTAGCTAATTCTACACCAAAACATTGATTTTTGATACATACATTAGGTCATTTTATATTATTATCAAGTGATTTTCTATAAAACCAAATTCAAGTAATCACTAAATCTATCACAATAAATGCTCAAATAATCTTCAATAATGTTTTATTCATAATAATATTATTTTAATTGTATTATAAAATTATTTATTTGTATTTGATTCAACGCATAGGGAAAAACTCTCATAAATATCTACTTTGAAAATCAAATCATTCAGCTTTGCTAAAAAATCATACATTAGGTCAATATTTACCAATATCTCATCTGATTAGATATGCTCAATATTGTCAAACTCATTTTAGATTATAATAAGCATCAATCCATCATAAAAGTTTAATCTTTTTTTGAGTAATCAAATTATCAGCAGATCATGGTCCGTCTACTGTTCATCAATGTTTTTCATTTAAGAAATCTATTTGTTGATTAGAAGGGATCGTAATTTTTCATTTAGCTTCTATAAAACCAGCTTGAGGAGTAAAATATTGTTCTCAATCAATTTCAATAATATCTCACTCAGGATTAACATATATAGTTCTTCAATTATGAGTAACTTCCTTCCAAGAATTATCTCTAACTACTCTAAAATTATCTTCTTCAAAATCAAATTCAGGTCATTTCATAACTTCAGCTAAATCATCAGAATAAAAAGCCTCTACATAATCCATAGGAGGCAATTCTCTTCATTTTGATAGGTAATCTGGTCAAAGAAGAATATCATATGGATCTTCTGGTATAATTAATCATGCTTTATTAGCTTTTACACTTAATCATAAATTTCATTCAAAACAAATTCCTCAATTATTCATTATATAAAATATTGTTATTAAAATATAAATAACTTTTATTTAATTATTTATATTCATAAGTCAATATAAAATACTATAATTTTATTTTAATAACATCTCATTTGTTGTAATCTCATTCAGAAAATACTTGTATATAATTACCAGTCCATCATACCCATTTTCAGTTTTTTTGCTCCTCCAACATTACTTCAAATGTTTTTCATTTATTTTTTTTGATAAATTCTTCTCTAGTTTTATCTCATAACTGTATAAGCAAATCTTCTCTTTGTTTTTTGATTTCTTTTGAGATTTGATTTGGGAATTTTGAAGCAGCAATTGTTTCTCATTTGGTATGAGCAGAAAAAGGAAAAGCGTGTAATTTAGTTATTCAATATTTTTTTATTCATTCCAATGTTTTGTTGAAATCTTCATCAGTTTCACCTGGAAATCATACAATAATATCAGCTCAAATACTAATATAGTCTTTATCAAATCTATCTAGTTTTCTAATTTTTCTCAAAACATTATCTAAAAGTTGCGAATCGTAATTTCTGTTCATTAGTTTGAGTGTATTATCAGAAAAACTTTGTATAGAAAAATGGAAATGCGGTAAAAATCTTTCATTTGAAACTATTTCAAAAAATTTATCATCCAAAAATTCAGGTCAAAGACTAGATATTCTGATTCTAGGAATAGATGTTTTTTCTAATATCTGTTCTAACAAATCGCTAAATTTAGATTCATTAGGATTTCTGGTATTGCTTGATCACCATGCAGCTAGATTGATCCCAGTCAAAACTATTTCTTTTCATCATGATTCTTCAAACTGTTTTATTTCATTGATAATTTCTTCGGCTGTTCTAGATCTATTAGCTCATCTTTTTTTGATAGTAAGACAGAAAGTACAATTTGTATCACATCAATTTTGTATTACAATAAATTTTTTGGTATATAGTTGTACATCTTCATCTTCTCATACAATATTAAAATCTTGATTTAAATCATATTCTCAGATTCATATCATTTCATTGGCATCAGCTGGATCTTCTGGTAAAAGCGTTATCTTATTTTTAAAATCTTTGAGTTCTGGATAAATATTGTAGAAATTATCATAATCAATAATTCATCATTTATCTAGATTTCCGCATCAAGTAATTAATACTTCTTTTCATTCATTTAAAATTGTTTTTGCTTCTTTTAACCATTTTGATTTTGCTCTGTCTGTAACAACGCAAGTAGAAATTATTACTTTGTTTTCAACAGAAAAATTTTGTCTATTAAAATAGCTCAACCATTTACTTAAATAAAACTTATTTACCTTACAACCGAAAATTTTGTAGTCCACTTAAATTAATATTAAATGCTAAATGAGAAATGTTTAATGAATATCTCATTAATTAATCATTAAACATTAAAAATTAATCATTATCTAGAAGTCCCAAGTACCTTTTAAAGAAGAAGATTGTGTATAATTTGTAACTGTAGATTCAAAGAAATTTGATTTTTCAGCATTTTGATCTTGTAGTCTATCCAAATGTTTGTAAGGATTTACTGTAACTTCTGGATACAATGGCTCTAATCACAATAATGCTAAACGTTGATTTGCCAACCATTTTGTATAATCGTTTATACTTTTTGCATTTATTCAGATAATTTGAGTTCACAAAATATGTTGAGACCATTTAATTTCTTGATCAACTGCTACTCTAAACATTTGATAAATAACTTCTTGGTTGAACATATTAGGAAATTCTCTTTTTATATCTTTCAATAAATTGGCGAATAATGTAACATGAGTTAACTCATCTCTTCTAATATAGTTAATCATTCTATCAGTAGCAAGCATTTTACCATGATCTGCCAATGTATCAAAAAAAGCAAATCAGTTATAAAAGTACAAAGATTCCAAAAGGAAATTTCATATAAGTCATTTGAAAAAATTCTCATCACTAGGATCATCTAAAAATTGTTGATATATTCATCAAATATATTTATTTCTTTCCAACAAAACTTCGTCATCTCTCCAAAAATAATATATTTCATCCCTTTTGTTACTATCAACTACTCATTCCAATAATGTTGCATAACTTTGTGAATGTATAGCTTCTTGATATGCCTGAATAGATAAAATCAAGTTTACCTCAGGAGAGGTTACATAATCATTGAAATTAGGAAGATTTACAGTTTGGATACTATCCAAAAAAATCAAAAAAGACAAAATACCATCATAAGATCTTCTTTCATTTTCGGTAAGTGTTTGTTTGTATTGGATACTATCTTCACCAAGTCCTGATACCTTTTCTGGAATCCAAAAATTTCAAATCATAACTGTATAAAGAGATTTAGCCCGAGAATATTTTGTATTATTAAGATTAAATAATCATGTAGTATTTCATTTTATAATTGTTCTATGTGATACAGTATCTATTCAGTTAGGATTAAATATCTTATTTTTATTATGTATAAACATTTTTTCAAATTAATAATTAAATACAATATTTTATATTAGCATTGACTGACAATTAACAATGCCTAATAATTTAATGTTCAAAATACTTTTTTCAATAGCAACATTGATATATTTTTTAGTTATCGCAAGATTTATCAAAACATTTAGGATTGTTATATTTTGTACGAAAGTCTTCTCAATCAATATATTCTGCAAAATCTTCATAATGAGGATGAGGATCGGGTAATCTTTTGGAATGTTTGATAGGACACCAATATTTCTCAGTCCTTCATGCTATTTCTCTAGTATATGCTATCAAATTATTAAAATAAGAACAATACAAACAATTGAATTTCTCGAACCAATTTAAATAAGAAAGAAAACGTCTATCTAGTACAAAATAATCTGATCTTTTAACAATTGGAATTCCATAAAGAGGAAAACAAATTCTATGATAAATTTCCAAAAATATATCCAATATTATAGCTGGGATTATCATCGCATATATAAATGGAATAGATAGTAAATGTCTGATATGTATATGTAATAAAGATACCAGAAAAGATCTATAGTAAGGTTTATTCTTTTCTTTAGTTTCTTTTGATAGAGCTTGTTTTATAAAATCTTTTTTTGCATAAAGATAATCAAGTCTATTGTCAATTTCATTTTGTAATTTTTCTTTAAACTCTTCCAAAGACTTTATAGATTCTTCTTTTCTATTTTTTAAATTCTCAAAAAATTCTTTTTGAAGTTCTTCTAATTTATTAAACCATTCTTTCATATAAGATTTTTACATTAAAAATAAAAAAGCGTAAAT
>Ga0172367_10002225_pt1 | contig 26834 bp, 22 predicted proteins | sample Lak10m_FD_114542 | JGI IMG/M metagenome (GOLD analysis project Ga0172367, IMG submission 114542) | Freshwater microbial communities from Kabuno Bay, South-Kivu, Congo - kab_022012_10m | ecosystem: Environmental > Aquatic > Freshwater > Lake | place: Democratic Republic of the Congo: South-Kivu...
AAAAGAACACGCCTATGCCGCATCCAATGGCGATGTGTATTTCAGCGTCACCAGCGACGACGATTACGGTCGTCTTTCAGGCCGCAAACTCGATGATATGCAGGCAGGCGCGCGCATCGAAGTCGGCGAAGCCAAAGACCACCCGATGGACTTCGCGCTCTGGAAAGCCGCCAAAGAAGGCGAAATTTCATGGGACAGCCCCTGGGGCAAGGGACGCCCCGGCTGGCACATCGAATGCTCCGCCATGAACCTTGCCGAACTCGGCGAGCAGATCGACATCCACGGCGGCGGCAACGACCTCATCTTCCCGCACCACGAAAACGAAATCGCGCAAAGCGAATGCTACACCGGCAAGGAATTCTCCCGCTATTGGGTTCACAACGGCATGTTGCAGCTCGGCGGCGAGAAGATGTCCAAATCGCTTGGCAACATCGTCAGCATCAAGGAATTTCTTTCGAAGCGCGAAGCGGACGTCATGCGGATGCTGGTGCTGAACGGAACCTACCGCGCCCCGTTGATGTTTACCGACGAGACGCTCGACGCCGCGCAGAAAAATGTGGAACGCCTCAAATCTGCCCTGCGACCTGCTTCTGCCTCTGCCAGTGGACTCAACGCCGAATCCTCCTCTGCCCTTGCAGCGGCAACCGAATCCGCCAAAGCCGCCTTCATCGAAGCCATGGACAACGACTTCAACACCGCCGGCGCAATTGCCGCATTGTTCGAGCTTTCCAAATTCATCAACACCGCGCGCGACAACGGCGCAACGGGCGAACAACTCAATCCCGCGCAGGCGACCTTCCGCGAATTGGCTGGCGTGCTTGGGCTCAAACTCGAAGAGAAGAAAGGCTCGGGCGGCGCCGATGCCTTCATCAACCTGCTGATCGAAGTCCGCGCCGAAGTCCGCAAGCAAAAACTTTGGGCGCTCTCCGACCAGATCCGCGACAAGTTGAAGGAACTCAACGTGACCATCGAAGACAGCAAGGATGGCACGAAGTGGCGCTATTCTTAGGGGAGATTGGGAGATTGTGAAATGGAAACTTCCGAGGCTTGCAAGGGCTTCGGAAGTTTTTTGATTCCACGCCGCCCATTCCCGACTTTTTTCATTGGTATAATCCTGTCAATGTTCTTCAAATTCCCCCACAAAACATTGACCGTCCTGCGGGACATTGGAAGCCTGGCGGTGTTCGTCCTCGCTGTCGGCATTTCTGCCTGCGCCTCCATTGGAAATTCAAGCACGCCCACGCCCGCGCTGCCCACCTTCACCCCCGTACCGCCCACCGCCACGCCGCCGCCCTCAGTGGCAACCGTCGACGGCGAATACATCACCGTCTCGGAATTTCAAGCGGAACTGGCGCGTTACAAACTGGCTCAAACATCGCTTGGAATCACAGTCGCAGAGGATGAGGCAAACAGGGTCGTATTGGAAGACATGATCGCCCAGGTTTTGCTGGCGCAAGCCGCAAGAGAGGCGAACTTCACCCTGACAGAAGCCGACCTGAAATCGAGAATCGACGCGCTGGCAGAATCCGTCGGCGGGACAGAGGCTTTATCTGCATGGCAAGCGGCGCACGGCTACGACGAAGCCTCTTTCCAATCTGCCTTGAAGCGCTCCGCCGAAGCGGCATGGATGCGTGACAAAATCATTGCGGATGTGCCGACCAGCGCGGAACAAATTCACCTGCGCCAGATTTTGACCTATAATGAGGTCGACGCGCGCGCCGCGCTGGATCAATTAAACGGCGGCGCTGACTTCGATGAACTGGCAGCGCAATACGATACGATCACATTCGGAGAGTTGGGCTGGGTTCCGCGCGGCTACCTGCTGGATGCAAAAGCCGAAGAGGCGGTGTTTGCCCTGCAAGCTGGCGCGCACAGTGACATCATCGCAACCGATGCGGGCTTTCATATTTTCAAAGCCGTCGAACGCGGCGACCACCCGTTGTCACCTGACGCCCTGTTGACCGTGCAGGAACTTGCGCTCAGAAACTGGGTCACGGAACGGCGCGCCGCAAGCGAAGTTGTTCTTGTCCCGTAACCTGCCTGTCATGGCGAGATCATTGTTTGGAGCGACACGATGAGCAAAAATAAATACAGTTACGATGCGGCTCCCGCGCCGCAAAGAAATACCAAACTTGAACTCTGGGACATATTGAGCATCCTCACGTTGTTTCTTACGCTTTGCATTGGTATCTATTATGCCGCGGTCTTTCTTAATCCCCAGTCGGCTTTGAATCCGCTCAAGCCCAGCCTGGTGGATCCCAATGCGCCGCCCACCGCCACCATCACCCCGTTGCAGCTTGCCGCCACATGGACAATCACCCCCACCATTGCCGCATCTGAAACGCCGACCCTGATTCCGACCTACACGCTCGCGCCCTCATCGACCCCCTTATCACTGATCACACCGTCGGAAACGCCCACCCCAACCGCCACCCCCGAAGCGGCTTTCTCGGCGACCATCACCTACATTGCCAGTACCATCATCCACCAGGAAGATGGCTGCAACTGGCAGGGAATCGGCGGCACAGTCGTGGATGCGAAGAACACGGATATTCTTCGAATGACCATCCTGCTTGCCGGGAAATACAACGGAAAATCGCAGAGCGAGTTGAAGGTCAGCGGCATCACGCCCGCCTACGGGAAATCGGGCTATGAATTCGTTTTGGGAACCGTGCCGATCTCATCCAAAGGCGAGTTATACCTGCAACTGCTCGACCAGGCTGGCGTTCCGCTTTCGGACAACATTTACATCGACACCTACAACGATTGTTCGAAGAACCTGGTGCTGGTGCGGTTCAAAAAGAATCCGTAACTTTGGAAAAGCTGGCAAATAACAAGAAACGGGTCCCGTTGCAGAGAACGGACCCGTTTTTTTCAACCAGAGATCCCTCAAGAAGTCGATAAAAGACTTCCGAAGTCCAATTCATCTTAATCCACCGTCAGCGTCTTCGACAAATTCCTCGGGAAATCGGGATCGAACCCGCGCATGACAGACATGTGATACGAGAGCAATTGCAGCGGCAGGACGGCGAGCAGGGCGTTGACTTGCGGATCGGACTGTGGAATAACCACCACATCGTCGCCGTTGGCTCGCAGACGGGAGTCATCCTCTGCCACCACGATGGTCCGCGCGCCGCGCACCTTGACTTCGTTGATTCCGCTGATGATGAGCGGCACGTCGTTCGGTCCCGCCACAAAGACGATGGGGAATCCCTTGCTCACTGCCGAGAGCGGTCCGTGCTTGAACTCGGTCGAGAGCATCCCTTCGCAGTGGGCGTAGGTGATCTCCTTCAACTTCAACGCGCCTTCGAGGGCAATCGGATAGGTCGCGCCATAGCCGAGGCAGTACATGTCGTTCCACTCGTTGATCTCTTTGGCAATCGCTTCGATCTGCGGGGCGACCATCTCAATCGTCTGCTCCATCAGTTCGGGGATGCGCTCCAGGTCTTTGGTGCTCTTCCCCGCCATGCGATAGGCGAGGTACAAAAAGGTCACCACCTGATTGGTGAAGGTCTTCGTGGCTGGCACGCTGATTTCGTAGCCGCAGCACAAGGGTAGGCAAAACGACGTGGCTTTTGTCAGCGTGGAACCGACGACGTTCGCCAATCCAAAACAGGTCATGCCCCGCGCTTCGGCGGCTTCCAACGCGTTGAGCACATCCTTGGTCTCGCCCGACTGGCTGACAAAAATCCCCACGTCTTCGTACCCGACCGCGGGTGCGTACTGCGCGATGAACTGCGGCGCAAGGACGGGAATCACGGCGCGTCCCGCCAGTTGGGCGAAGTACACTGCTCCCGCCATCGCGGCGTGATAGCTTGTGCCGCAGCCGATGAAATACAGGTGACGCGCGCTCTTCATCTTCTCCACCAGCGGCTGGACATCGGCACTGCCACCCAGCAGGTGAAGCAACTCCCGCGCCACCTGCGCCTGCTCGTGGATTTCCTTGAGCATGAAGTGGGGATAGCCGCCCTTCTGCACCGCGTCCATCGACTCGGTGATCAACTCGGGCTGGCGGTCGATCAACTTGCCATCCTTCACCGAACGGACTTCCACGCGGTCAGCCCACAGCGTGACAATCTCGCCATCATGCGGGCGGATCACACTGCGGGTCAGCGGCAAAATCGAAGGCAGGTCAGACGAAACGCAGGTGAAGCCGTCGCCGAGTCCCACCACCATGCCCGAACCTTTTTTGAAGGCGTAGAGTTTATCGTCGTCTGCGCGCCCAATGACGAAGGTGTAATCGCCCTGCAGGTCGCCATATGCCAGGCGAATCGCGTCGATGAATTGATAACCGCGATTGATGTAACGCTCCACCGCATGGACGCAGGTCTCGCCATCGTTCTGCGAGCGGACGGTCATGCCCTCCGCCATGAACTGCTCGCGCAATTCGACGTTGTTGACCACGTTGCCGTTGTGCGCGCCGACCATGTCGCCATCGGAATCCAGATGTGGCTGGCTGTTGACCTGCGACGGCTCGCCGAAGGTCGCCCAGCGTAATTGGGTCATGCCGCGCTGTCCGCGCATCTCGGCGATGTTGTACTTCGCCGCCACCGAATCCACTTTGCCGACATCTTTCCGCAGATCGATTTTTCCTTTGTTAATGGTCGCCGCGCCAACCGAGTCGTACCCGCGATAGGTCAGCCGCTCCGCCGCCGCAATCAGGATGGGTCCGAGCGCTTCTTCGTTTTTGGTCACATAGCCGAAAATTCCGCACATGTTATATCTCCTGTCTAATTCATACTCGGTGGTCGAGTAGTCCCGCAGGTTTTTCGCGGGGCATATCGAGACCACCACTCATTGAAAATACTCTTATCAATGGTGGTTTCGATACGAGCGGGAAGAGCGCCCACTCTACTCAACCACCGATATATGCCTTTAATCCAACTTCAAATTCCCATTCTCGTCGAACACAAAGAACGGGTTATACGCCACTTCCCAGTGATAATCATCGGGGTCGGCGAAATAGGAACTATATCCGCCCCAGAATACCTTCTGCGGCTCCTTGACGATTCTCACGCCCTTCGATTTCAGGTCGCGGATGATCTCGTCCACTTCGGACTCACTGCGGGCGTTGTATGCCAGCGTGAATCCTGCAAAGCCGCTGCCCTCTGGAGAAGTCAGCGCATCCTCCGCCAGTTCTTTACGCGGATAAATGGCAAGCACAACCCCGCCCGCTTGAAAAAAGGCAATCCCTTCCTGCGGTCTCGAAATTTTCCAACCTAATATTTCGGAGTAAAACTTTTTGGATTTTTCAAAATCCCTCACCCCCAGCGTGATCAAGTGCAAATGTTGATTCATCATCGATTCCTTTCTGATGGATTTTGGAGATGGATCATGCGGCGGGATTATATTCTCTTTGGCAGGTGCAAGATAGGTGATGTTAATCCTGAAACTATGCCTTTATCCCCACTTCACAAGGATGGTCAATTTGAATATGATTGGCGCCCATGGAGAAAAATATGACCCCAAAAATTCAAGCTGTGATTTTCGATATGGATGGCGTGTTGACCGATTCCGAGCCGCTGATCAACGCGGCGGCGATTGCCATGTTCCGCGAGAAGGGGCTGGTCGTCCAACCCGATGATTTTCATCCCTTCGTCGGCGCGGGCGAAGACCGTTACATCGGCGGCGTTGCCGAAAAATATAACTTCCCTTTGGACGTGCCCGCGGCAAAACACAGGACGTATGAAATCTACTTTACCTTGCTCCCCACCCAACTCGAAGCCTTCCCCGGAGTTCACCGCTTGTTCCAGGAGTGTCGGGAAGCGGGTCTGCGTCTCGCTGTTGCCTCCAGCGCAGACAGGGCAAAAGTCCTTGCCAATCTGGAGAAAATCGAATTACCCGAAAAGATGTGGGACGCGGTTGTAGCGGGCGAAAACGTCGTCCACAAGAAACCCGCGCCAGACATCTTTCTTTTCGCTGCCCAGGAACTGGGCGTGGAGCCTGCCGCATGCGCGGTCGTCGAAGACGCCGTCAACGGGATTCAAGCCGCCAAAGCGGCGGGGATGCGCTGTGTCGCCGTCGCGCAGACCTTCCCCGCGGAACGTTTACAGGAGGCTGATGTTGTGCGAGGCGGGGTAATTGATGTATCGCTGTCAGACCTGTCCCCCAATTAATAAATCGTAGGGGCGGAGCAATGCTTCGCCCCTACATATGTCGTTAGGCAATATCAAATCGGTCGAGGTTCATGACCTTGTTCCAGGCGGCGACGAAGTCACGCACGAATTTTTCCTGGTTATCGTCCTGGGCATAGACTTCTGCCAGAGCACGCAACTGCGAGTTGGAGCCGAAGACCAGGTCCACGCGGGTGCCGCTCCACTTCACTTCGCCCGTCTTGCGGTCATGGGCGTTGAAAACATCGGCGGCTTCCGAAGTAGGAGCCCAGGCGACGCCCATATCCGTCAGGTTGACGAAGAAATCGTTGGTCAACTTGCCGGGCTGTTTGGTGAACACGCCATGCTGAACCCCGCCAGCATTTGCGCCGAGCACGCGCAAGCCACCAACCAGCACGGTCATTTCGGGCGCGCTCAAGGTCAACAGTTGCGCCTTGTCCAAAAGCATTTCTTCAGCGGAGACGGTGAAGGTCGTCTTCTGGTAATTGCGGAAACCATCCGCTTCGGGTTCGAGCACGGCGAAGGAATCCACGTCGGTCTGGTCTTGCGAGGCGTCGGCGCGTCCCGGGGTGAATGGGACCTCCACCGCGAAACCAGCCGCCTTCGCCGCCGATTCAACTGCCGCACAGCCGCCCAACACAATCAGGTCAGCCAGCGAGACTTTCTTGCCCTTCTGGGACTTGTTGAAATCCTGTTGGATCCCTTCGAGCGTGGTCAGCACTTTGGCGAGTTGCGCGGGCTGATTCACTTCCCAATCCTTTTGCGGAGCCAGGCGGATTCTTGCGCCATTCGCGCCACCGCGTTTGTCCGAGCCGCGGAAGGTAGAAGCCGAAGCCCAGGCGGTGGAAACCAGTTCCGAGACCGTCAAGCCCGAAGCCAAAATCTTGGATTTGAGATCAGCGATGTCCTTGCCGTCGATCAACGGATAATCCACAGCGGGAAGCGGGTCCTGCCAAATCAAGTCTTCGCTGGGAACTTCGGGTCCGAGATAGCGGACTTTGGGTCCCATGTCGCGGTGCGTCAGCTTGAACCAGGCGCGGGCGAAGGCGTCGGCAAATTCATCTGGATTCGCCAGATAGCGGCGGGCAATTTTTTCGTAGGCAGGATCAAACTTTAGCGACAGGTCGGCGGTGGTCATCATGGGACGATTTTTCTTCGTCGGGTCATGCGCGTCGACCACCATGTCCTCATCCTCGACATCTTTTGCAAGCCAGATATAAGCGCCCGCCGGGCTTTTAAGAAGTTCCCACTCGTATTTGAACAAAACCTTCAGATAGCCCATATCCCATTTAGTTGGATTCGGTTTCCAGGCGCCTTCGATTCCGCTCGAAATGGTATCGCCGCCCTTGCCGCTCTTATAGCTGCTCTTCCAGCCCAAGCCTTGTTCTTCGATGGGAGCGCCTTCGGGTTCCGCCCCCACCAGCTTCGGGTCTCCTGCGCCATGCGCCTTGCCGAAGGTGTGTCCGCCAGCGATCAGCGCGACAGTCTCTTCATCGTTCATTGCCATGCGGGCAAAAGTCTCGCGGACATCATGCGCGGATTCGGCAGGGATTGGCTGTCCGTTCGGACCTTCCGGGTTGACGTAGATCAAGCCCATCTGCACGGCTGCCAGCGGATTCTCCAGATCGCGTTTGCCGCTGTAGCGTTTGTCGCCGAGCCAGGTGTCTTCGTTGCCCCAATAGACATCCTCCTCAGGCTGCCAGATGTCGGCGCGTCCGCCGCCAAAACCGAAGGTCTTGAAACCCATCGACTCCAGCGCCACGTTGCCCGCCAGAATCATCAAGTCAGCCCAGGAGAGTTTGTTGCCGTATTTCTTTTTGACGGGCCAGAGCAGGCGGCGCGCCTTGTCGAGGTTGACGTTATCGGGCCAACTGTTCAGCGGCGCAAAACGCTGGTTGCCGGTACCGCCACCGCCGCGACCGTCGGAGGTGCGGTAGGTTCCCGCGCTGTGCCACGCCATGCGGATCATCAATCCGCCGTAATGACCCCAGTCAGCGGGCCACCACTCTTGAGAATCAGTCATCAGCTTGGCAAGGTCTTTCTTGACCGCAGTCAGGTCGAGTTTCTTGAATTCCTTTGCGTAATCGAAATCAGTTCCCATCGGGTTGGAGGCGGGCGCGTGCTGGTGCAAAATATTCAGGTTAAGTTGTTGGGGCCACCATTCACGGTTGGATGTTCCCCGGCTGGCAGAGGTCATGCCAGCGTGTCCAGTAACAGGGCATTTGCTTTCTTCGCTCATTTTTTGTTCTCCTTTATTGGTGTCAATTCATTACCTATAAATTCATTGTACGATTTCCATGTATAGATGTAAAATATCAATTGCCTATGTTGTTTATAGGTAAAAACTATATATATTTTCACCCGTAGGGGGCGGGATCACCCCGCCCCTACAAAATCAACCAAAAAAAGAGCCAACATGGAAATCCACCAACTCACTTATTTTGTCGCTGTCGCCGAAACGGGAAGTTTCAGCCGCGCCGCCGAACGTTGCAACATCGCCCAACCTTCGCTCAGCCAGCAGATTCAAAAACTGGAGGTGGAATTGGGCGAACCGCTCTTCGATCGCCTGACCCGCCGCGTGGTGCTGACTGACGCCGGGCGCAACCTGCTCCCCCGCGCGACAACCATCCTCGCCGAATTGCAGGACATCAAACACGCGATGAAACAGGAAACAGATTCCAGCCGCGGCACGTTGAATGTCGGCTTCATCCCCACCATCGCGCCGTTTGTTTTGCCGAAGGTTATCAAACGCTTCAGCCATGAATTTCCCCAAGCCCGCCTCGCCGTCCACGAAGACTTTACCGAAGTCCTCATCCGCGATTTGGTGGACGGCAAACTGGATGTGGGGATCACCAGCACACCCATCCACAACCGGCTGATCCGTACAGAGGAATTATTGAGCGAGCCGCTGTTGGTGGCTTCGTCCAAGGTCAACGACATCATCACCCGCGCAAAAATCCACGTCAAAGAGTTGGATGACTTTCCTTTTATCGCCCTCAGTGAAATGCATTGCCTCGGAGAGCAGGTGCAGTCGTTTTGCTATCAACAACATTTGGAGATGAAAATCGTCTGCCAAACCACCCAATTATCCACCGTGCAAAATTGTGTCGCAACAGGCCTGGGAGTTTCCCTTGTCCCCAAAGCGCTGGCGCTGGGCGACAAGTCAAAACAGATTGTCTATCGTGAATTGAGCGACGCCGCGCCGCAGAGAAAAATTGCCGCCGCCACCCACGTCGAGCGGACGCAATCCTTCCTCGCCAAAAAGTTCATCGAGATCGTGCGCGAGGAATATCCTTCATAAATAAGCGTCCCGAAGGTTCATCGCTCAATCTTATCTTTGCGGGAAACCTTCGGAACGTTCTATGACATCAATAAAAAAACAGTCCCCGCCTTTCGACGAGGACTGTCAAATTTACTTCGTGTACTTGGTGTCCTTTGTGTTTAAAGGACTTTTGCAATAGCCTTACTTTTCCATCTTGGGATTCCAAACTTCCCAAACTTTCCCAACCAACGCGGGACCGGGCTTGAGCACCAGTTGACCGGGTTCCCAACCTGCGGGAGTGGCTTCTGTGCCCTTGCTGGCGCGCACATGCTGGAAGGCTTGAATCTGGCGGATGCTTTCAGCAAGTTTGCGACCCACGGGCGGGGTCATCACTTCCATCGCCTGAATCACGCCATCGGGGTCGATGATAAAGCGTCCGCGTAATTCGATGCCCTGGTTCTCATCCCACACGCCGTAGGCGCGTCCCACATTCCCAGCCTGATCAGATGCCATGTGGAAAGGCACGCCGCCCTCCACCATCTTCGTCAATTCATGGTCGTTCCACATCTTGTGAACAAAGTGACTGTCAACGCTGACAGAGATCACCTCGACCCCTAATTCCTGCAACTTGCTGTATTGATCGGCGACCGCCGATACTTCGGTCGCTCAGACAAAGGTGAAATCACCCGGGTAGAAACAAACCAATACCCACTTCCCTGCAAAGTCGGAAAGTTTAACGGGTGAAAAGCCGCCCTTGTAATAGGCGGGGGCTGTAAAATCTGGGGCTTTTTGCCCAACACGTGCTGTCATGTCTATCTCCTTTTTTTCGATTGGATTGGATGTGGTTTGGTCGTTTGGCTTGTCACCGGCAACTGTGCCTGTAACTCGCGCGCATCCTTGAGGTTGTTCAGCCATTTTGACTCCTTTCGTGAATTGTGGAATGCGACCAATTTAATTTTACAGCATGTGAAGTAAAAAGTATAGTATTTTTACCTTTTTTGTTTTGGATTTTATCCTTGGTTAGATCGTTCTGCTCAATCAAATACAGCGACCCCTGGCACAGCCAGTTCAGAAAGAAATTCCGCGCCAGAAAAAGCAGGGCAACCGCCGAAGAAGTCGGTTTCTGATTCGAGGGTTACAACTGCTCGATGAGTTGTTCGATTTTTTCCGAAACGTCGGCTACAACCTGATCGACCGGCTTCGTCGCATCGATCATGCAGCTGTTCGGGATCTCCGACATATATTCGCGGTGTTTCGAGATGAGTAATTCCATCTCCTGCGGTGAGGCTTCCTGCTTGCGCTCATAGACGACCTCCAGCGGGGCGTCAAGAAAAATATACAAGTCTGGTTGGGGAATCACGCGAAGCACCCACTTGAGTAGAAAGTCGGGTCCGCCATAGCGGTATTTCAGGGGATCCAGCGTCGTCCCCAGGAAATAGAAATGATCGCACAGAATCAATGTGCCGTTTCGTTTCATACGCAAAACATTAAAGTAATAATGGATGATCCACAGAAATGCCAGATAAAATAATTTTGTCACCGAATACAAAGCGGAATGGGGCGGCTGCGCGTAATTTTGAACCGGCTTTCCCTGTGCTGATTTTTTGTAAACACGATTAAGAATATGGACATCGCAGACGTGATGGTCATTGAAGTTTTGCTGAATGGCAGAGAGTACTGTGGATTTCCCAGACCCATCCACGCCGACAATCGAAATCATGGGCAGATGTTTTTGCTTTGGGGTGCTTTTTAACATTTGTTGTCTCCTTGCAAAATAAATTGCAGCGATGCAAGCCTAAATGTCGTTAGATGAAAAAACGCTGTTTATCTGCGCGACCTTTTCACTGAATTACGTCCCAGGGAGCGATTCCCTGCGCGCCCGATTGACGCAAGCGCTCCGATATCGGTTCCGCAAGCCCCGGTAGAATTTCCGCCACAGCCGCCAGCAAGCCGAAACAGCCCGCAATCATCATGTCGCCAAAAGGAGCGGCGAAATAAGGCTGAAGGCTGGGGGAGGATGGTGGAACAGGTTGAAACATGGAACGGCGCGGTCCCGTGACGACAATATCGAAAGCGTCGTTTCCAAGCTCAAAGACCTCATCGGCATACATCAACGCGCCATGCCCCATATCGTCGAATACGTCTTCATGTTTGAGCGAACCATCTGCCAGCCTTTTTAACAGGGACTCGAGTTTAAGCAGGTCGATTTCGCCTGTGTGATGCTCAAAGCCCCCCTCGATTCCTGCTTCGCCCAGGCGAAACGCAAGCGTGTGAAAATTGCCGATGTTGCAAATGATCTTCCGTTTCCGGTTTGCGACGATCGGGTCGAATTCCGCGCCCAACACGGCGGCAGGCGCGGTATCCATCACCACCAGCGGGCAGGGCAAATTCGGCGCCGAATCTGCAACGGCTTGCAGGCGGGTCATGATTTTCGGGATATCGCCGGAAAGATGGGCAAACGCCGCAAGCGAGTTCTTCGCCTTGATGCGCTCATCGAGATAATCGAAACGAAACTGCCTATCCGAGACTCCCGCCGGGGCGTTGCCATGATCGAAGACTGCCACCGCAACCGCCGCCAGATCATCCAGCGAAACGCCGTAGTCTGTAAATGTCTTGGAGATCAACTCAAAATCGAAATCTTTCAAAGCCAGACGTTGAACGTTTAACATTAAACGTCTGGCTTCATCGTCTGAAACAATTTTCACCCCCAGCCTTTCCACTTTCTCCAACTCATCATTGATTGTCACCGCCGCATCGGGAGTCATGAAAACGGGAATTCCCGCCCGCGCAGCCTCTTCGATTGCCCACGACGAGGGACCGCCGCCCATTTGGTGTCCTGTAAACAGCAACGGAGTTCCTTCCCGAATCAACCGCTTGACGCGGCGGTGAATCATCATCGTCGGGGATGGCAGGATGAGTTTGAAGCTATTCTCGGGGTCGAAGTTCGAATCATAAAGGAGAATATCCTGCGTGCCTGTGCCAATATCTACCGCCAAAACTTTCATATCGTCAAGCCTTTCGATTTTTCCATCACATCGATAACCGTCCTGTGATGTATGCTGCAAGAATTGAAGCCCTGCCGGCGCAGTTGAATTGCGCCAAGTATAACTGAATCGGTTTTCGCAAACGCGAGAATAGTACTTTTGTTCATGTTCCTGCAAGACTTCGATAATGCGGAAAATGAGCTTGGGGTAAAATGAAAACCGCCTGTGGAAAGGCATAAAAATCACTCGCGAACAAAGCGCCATGAAAAAGAAAAAAATATTACCCTGGCTTCTGCCCCTACTCCTTGCCGCAGGCTTGGCGGCGCTAACCCCGCATCTGGATATCGTCCTGCGCGTCTGGCGCGCTGCCCAGGCGGGGAAGTTCTCCTCGCTGTTACTTCGTTATGAATTGGCTGCCTTCGATATCGGCAGGACCAGCCCCAACCTTCCGTTGGACACAAAAACATCGGCAGCCGATGGCATGGAGCAGGTGTACGTCTCTGCGGGAGAATTTTTCATGGGGGACAACGGGAACCCAAATCTCAAGGAATACCCGGAACATCCCGTTTACCTCGATGCGTTTTGGATGGATAAGGTGGAAGTGACCAATGCCATGTACGAGGATTGCGTGAAAAGCGGGGAATGTTTTGCCCCCGTGCCGCGCCTGAATCCCTACTATGGAAAATGGGCGTATCGCGACCTGCCCGTAGTTTATGTCAACTGGTATGGCGCCGAGAAATATTGCGCATGGGCTGGCAGGCGGCTGCCGACCGAAGCCGAATGGGAAAAAGCCGCACGCGGAACCGATGCCCGTTATTTCACCTGGGGAAACTCGCGGGCAAATCCCCGCCTGGCGAATTTCTCGGAAACACTGTTCCTGGAGCCGCTCTCTGTGTACCGTTATCCGCTGGGAGCGAGTCCGTACGGGGCATTGAATATGTCAGGCAATGTGCGCGAGTGGGTTGCCGATTGGTTCGACAACAGGTATTACCTCAATGCCCCCTACGAAAACCCAACGGGACCTGAAACAGGCATCGAGCGTTCCCTGCGCGGCGGCGCCTACGATGCCGTGATGGACGACATCACTACTTTTCGCCGCTTCAAACACGAACCTGACTCTGCCGGGCTTAGCCGCGGCTTCCGCTGCGCCGAAAGCGCCGATTGACCCCCTTCGACCAAACAAAAAGCCTTCCGCAACAGGAAGGCTTTTTGTGAGCGCGGGGGGATTCGAACCCTCAACCAATGGCTTAAAAGGCCACTGCTCTGCCGTTGAGCTACGCGCCCATTTGTAAAGCGGGGCAGATTTTATCACGTGAAATTATTTGCGTCAACGTAATAATGAAAGCAAACACGGCGTCTATCCATCTGGAGGCAAATATGACAGACGTAAAATATGTAACCGAAGCAGATTTTCAACAGGAAGTGATCGGCGCCGACCTGCCCGTGCTGGTGGATTTCACCGCGGTCTGGTGCCAACCGTGCAAGATGATCGAACCGATTGTCAAACAACTGGCAGGGGAATGGGACGGCAAGGTCAAGGTGGTCAAACTCGACGCAGACCAAAACCCTGCCATCATGATGCAGTACGGCGTGATGGGAATCCCCACCCTGATGCTGTTCAAGGGCGGCGAGATCAAGGAACGCATGACAGGCTTTCAGCCCAAAGATAAACTCGCCGCGAAAGTCACCCCGCATTTGTAGGGGCAAAGGGAGGAAGACCCTAAAGGTTTCTCAAACCTTTAGGGTCTTTGCTTTTAATCGTAATAATACGGCGAGCAGTTGAATTCTTCGCCCGAGGGCGTGGTTACAAAAATGGGGTAGTCGCTGTCGTCCACTGTGAAGTCTTTGAGGTTGTTTGCGATGGATGCCAGCGCCCTGTCCGCGTTGAATGTGGCGAGGTGGAAGGACTGCCAGGCGGGTTCGCGTTCATCGAGACTGCGGTCATGGCGGAGGCAAGCCAGCGACGCGCCGATTTTCTCGTGAACTGAATCGGGTAGCGACGGGTTTTGGTACGCGGCAACCAACTCAGGGATGGAGTCGTCGGAGAGGTCGAGGAAGTATTGGGCATCCAGTTTGACGGTATCCGCCTGTAGGTGGAGTTCTCGCTGAATGTTCTGGCGGACGATGAAGGCGTCCACGTTCAAGATGGGGAGGGAGGCGGCAAATCCCAGCGAAGCAACCAGCAGGGCAAAGGTGAACAGGCGCTCTTTGTGGAGGATTTCGAGGGCGATGGTCGCCACCAAAAGCAGACCGATCCAAATCAGGAAGACGTGGGTATACGTCCGCAGGCGCGAGAAGCCATACGCCGCTTCGTACAAGCCGAGGCGTTTGAATGCCGAAAAGAGCATGACCAGAAGCAGGACAACCAGCGTCACACCCAGCCCTGAAAAAAGTTTGCGTTGGGTTTCGGTCTCACGCCTGGTGACGGCAGTCAGGGTCATCAACATCAGCAGGGCGAAGAAGGCAACTGTTACCAGTTCGCCGAATCCGCGGCGGGCGTATTCGGCGTAGGTGTAGCCTTCGACTTTGATGTTGGTTGTGCCGCCGAAAAAGTATTGGAATTGAATCACGACGAAGGCGGCGAATAGGGCAACGACGCTGCCCAGCACGATGGAGGCTTCGACACTGCCGAGGAATGGTGGGATGAGCGGCTTGTCTTCGTTGATGAGTTTTTCATCTTTTGACTCTGTCGCAGCGTGCAAGACAACTCCCGCCAGCGCGTACCCAATGACCACAATGTACACGAAGCGGAAAATCAAATCTGGCAGGTTGTCGAGCCTGAACCAGTTGGCTAAATCCTCCAGCCGCTGAGCGAAGACCACATCTGCCGAGGAAAGCAGGGAGGCGAAGATCGCCACGACGGGCAGGGCAATCAGGATGCCGCGCACGATGGGCCAGATATTTCGCTTTGAAGGTTGAGCGCCCGCGTCAGACTGTCCTTTGCGGATTTCAGCCATGTGGGTGATGGGGCGGGCGATCATGCTTCCCACCAGCGAGGCGGTTTTGGCAAGATAATCGACGAGGGTGTATTGAATCCAGCGCCCGCCGATGTAGGTGACGGCGAGCAGGGTCATCGTCAGCAGGGTGAAGGTGTAGGCGAGGAAGGTCGTCATCGACTCGGCACGGATAAAGGTGACAGCGGAGAAAAAGCCGAAGAGCGGAATCAGCCCCAGGCTGAATCGGTTTGGGCGCAGCCCGTCGCTCAGCAAAAGGTAGAAGGCGGCGGTCACACAGGCAGTGACGAAAATCGCAAAGTTCACGCCGGGGTTCATTTTCCAAAATAGAAAATCAAAGAGCCAGCCGAGGGCAAAGACAACGATCCAAAGTTTGGTGGGGTTGGTTTTCATGAATTCTCCTGTCGTCCTGAAATCGCGCTTCGACGATGCTCGGCGCGGCAGGCAAAGGATAGCCGCGTTCGTCTGGCGGAGACTCTCAAAAGGTATCACGTTTTTGCGAAAGATTACAACTTTGTGAGAGTTCAATTCACCCCATTGACATCCGATTTGTTTTGTGACATACTTCGAGCATTGCAGGGGACGAACAACCAACCGCCATCTTTTGAAAGGAGGAGGTGTTGCTGATGAAAAATAGTAGTAAACCCAGCGCTGTGGCAACCCTCCCCGTTTTATAACGAGAATTGCCACAGCGCCCACGATAGCCATCCGCAAGGGTGGCTGTCTGGTTTAATGGGTGGGTTTAGTAGACGCCGACCGAAGAATCCACTTTGCGGGCGTAGGCGTTGATTCCGCCTTTGACGTTGATTACGTTTTTGTAGCCGTGTTGAATCAGCCACATCACCACTTGCGAACTGCGGCTTCCGTGATGACATAACACGTACACGGGCGCCTGCCCCGCGCGGACGGCTTCGGGCAAGGCTCTCAGCCCCTGTTTGGAGAGGGCGCTCATCGGGACATTCTCCAGCCTGGGATCGGTGATTTTTGCGTAGCCCAACTCGACGGGTTCGCGCACGTCCAGCAGGACAAAGGCTTCATCTGACTTCAATTTTTCGCCGAGTTCAGCGGCGGTGATTTCGGGATACATTTGTATTTTGGATTGGGTAAACAGTAAATGGTAACTGGTAATTTATGAATCACCAGTTACCATTTACCAATCACCATTTACTTTAGGCTTGGCGCATAGAATTTTTCGACGTATTGCTTGACCATGCGGCGGGTGGAGAATTGCGGGATGACGGTCTTCATGGTGTCTTTCATCATCGCAAGCCAGCCGTGAGGCACTTCCTTCGAGTCGCGGTCATAGAAGAGCGGGATGATTTTATTTTCGAGGGTCTGGTACAGGTCTTCGGCGTCGGCGGCGTCCTGCACTTCATTCGATTCGTACTCCTTGTCGAAACCGATAGACCAGCCATTTTTGCCGTTGTAGGCTTCGCGCCACCAGCCGTCGAGGACGGAGAAGTTGAGCGCCCCGTTGACGGCAGCTTTCATGCCCGATGTGCCGCTGGCTTCGAGCGGACGGCGCGGGGTGTTCATCCACACGTCCACGCCCTGCACCAGGTAGCGGGCGAGGTTCATGTCGTAGTCTTCGAGGAAGATGAGGCGTCCGCCGGTTTCGGCGCGTTTGACCGTACGATAGACTTTTTGAATCAACTGTTTGCCGGGGTCGTCGGCGGGGTGCGCCTTGCCCGCAAAGATGATTTGCACGGGCATGTTCGGGCGGTTGATGAGTTCGAGCAGGCGGTCAACGTCCGACATGACGAGGCTGGCGCGTTTGTAGGTGGCGAAGCGACGGGCGAAGCCGATGGTGAGGGCGTAGGGATTAATCAGCACGCCCGAAGAAACCACCTGCACGGGGTGGAATCCGCCGTGAGTCCAGCGGTCGCGGACGCGCTCGCGCATGTAAAAAGTCAGTTTGCGTTTGAGGTGCTGGCGCACGCCCCACAATTCGGGGTCGGGAATGCTGTCCAGTTTCGACCAGATGGCGGGGTCGTCGAGACGGTCGTACCAGTCTTCGCCGAGGTACTTCGCCAGTAAATCCTTCAAGCGTCGAGCCATCCAATTGGCGGTGTGGACTCCGTTCGTGATGTGGTCAATCGGCACATCTTTCTGGGCTTTGTCCTGCCAGAGGAAGTTCCACATTTCGCGCGAGACCTGTCCGTGCAGTTCCGAGACGCCGTTGCTGCCGTTGGACAGTTTCAATGCGAGGATGGGCATGGAGAAGGTTTCGGTGTGCGGCTTGCGGTGTCTGGCGATGTCCATGAACTCTTCGCGGGTCAGACCGAGTTCGCCCCAGAATTTGGCGAGGTACTTGTCGATGAGCCAGAGGGGGAATTCGTCGTTGCCGGCGGGGACGGGGGTGTGGGTGGTGAAGATGTTTTGTCCCAGGGTCTTTTGTGCGGCTTCGGCGAAAGGGATGCCTTTCGCCACCAGTTCGCGCGCCCGTTCGAGGGTGAGGAAGGAGGCGTGACCTTCGTTCATGTGCCAGACTGCGGGTTGGAATCCCAAAGCGCGGAGGGCGCGTACGCCGCCGATTCCCAGTACAACCTCCTGCATGACGCGGCGGTCGAGGTCAGACCAGTAGAGGCGGGCGGTGAGCAGGCGGTCGAAATCGCTGTTGCCTTCGACGTTGGAATCGAGCAGGTAGAGCGGCACACGCCCGACGCGCGCTTCCCAAATTTGCAAAGCCACATTGCGGTCGGGGAATTCGATTTGAACTGTGACGGGCTTCTTGTTTTTGGTCACCAGCGACACGGGCAGATGCTCGAAGTTCAGCGGGTTGTTGAGCGATTCCTGCCAGCCGTCTTCGCTGATGCGCTGGGAGAAGTAACCCTGGGCGTACATCAAGCCGACGGCAACAAGCGGCAAGCCGAGGTCGGAGGATTCTTTCAAGTGGTCGCCTGCCAGCACGCCAAGCCCGCCCGAATAGATGGGCAGGGTTTCGTGCAAGCCGAATTCCATCGAGAAGTAGGCGACGGGCTTGCCGTCGAATTCGGGGTGGGCGGTTTTGGTCCAGGTGGTCTTGGTGAAATAGGAATCGAACTTTTCGAAGAGGGCGTCGTATAACGCGAGGTAGTCTTCGTCTTTTGCGCTTTGCTCCAGACGCTCACGGTCGGCTTCCTGTAAAAAGAGGATTGGGTTGTGCCCAAGCCATTCCCACAGGTCGTAATCCAGTTTGCCGAACAGACGTCCCGCTTCGGGCTGCCATGTCCACCACAGGTTGTAGGCTAATTCGCCGAGTCGCGCAATGCGTTTCGGTAGGTCGAATTTTTTGGAGGGTTTCGTTTTAAATTCCATAGCGGGGAATGATACCAGCATTTTTCCGCGCCGGAGAAATTCGTGCTGTCGGCGTGTGCAAGCAAAGGTTGTCAGCATGGACTGCAAAATCTCCTGATTTTGCTCGAAAGTCGGGAGACTTTCGACTCCTGTACCTGACATGTTTTGCTTGCACACCTGCCGGCAAATACGGGCGGACTTCCGTCAATTCCGGACTATAATGCAGCCTGAAAAGTAAAAATTACTACGGAGAATGTTTATGCCTGCAAAACAAAAAACACAAATCAAGAGAATAGCGATCAGTACCGGCGGCGGCGATGCGCCGGGTCTGAATGCGGTGATTCGCGCGGCGACGCTTTCTGCGATCAAGCGTGGCTGGGAGGTGTATGGGGTGCTCGACGGCTTCAACGGACTGATCCTGCCGGAGCAATATCCGAACGGCGGTTTGATCCCGCTGACCCGTGAACGCGTGCGCGGCATCACCCACCTGGGCGGGACCATTTTGGGAACCAGCAACCGCAACAATCCCCTGCGCTACCCGGTCCCGCGCCCCGATGGGACCATCGAGGAAGTGGATCGCAGCGACGAGATCGTGCGCGGCTTTGGGTTGCATCACATCGACGCGTTGATTACGGTCGGCGGCGACGGTTCACTCGCCATTGCAAGCGTTCTCGCCAAAAAGGGATTGCGCCTGATTTCCGTGCCGAAGACAATCGACAATGATCTCGACAAGACCGACGTGACCTTCGGCTTCGATACCGCCGTTGGCTTCGCCACAGAGGCAATCGAGCGCCTCCATTCGACAGCCGCCTCTCACGGGCGGGTCATGGTCGTGGAAGTGATGGGACGTTACGCGGGCTGGATTGCCCTGCATTCCGGCGTGGCAGGTTCCGCCGACGTCATCTTGATTCCCGAACACCCCTACGACATCAAAAAGGTTGTCGAAAAAATCAAGGAACGCGAATCGCAAGGCAATAAATTCACCATTGTGGTGGTGGCAGAAGGCGCGTCGCCCGTTGGCGGCGAGGTGTCTGTAATGTCGAAGGAAGCCGGTCGCGCAGAACGACTTGGCGGTATTGGAGAAAAAGTGGAAGCGGATATCCGCGAAATCTCCGGCAAGGAAACGCGCCTGGTGGTTCTCGGGCATCTGCTGCGCGGAGGTTCCCCCACCTCCTTTGACCGCTTGACCGCCCTGCGGTTCGGCGCCGCTGCCGTGCGCGGATTGGAGGAAGGACACGCTGGCGTGATGGTTGCGCTCGACCCGCCGCACGTCAAATATGTCCCCATCGAAGAGGCAATGGGCAGGATGAAAATGGTTCCAATGGATTCGGATATCGTTCAGACCGCGCTCGATTTGGGAATTTCCTTCGGCTAGACTTTGAAATACCGCGCCTGACTCCGGTCAGGCGCGTTTTCTTGGAATTAAAATTGATTCATGACCACAGTCCAACTCTTCGTCACCTGTCTGATTGACTCCTTCTTCCCGCAAACCGGGGAAGCCGTTGTGGATATTCTTAACCGCCTCGGCATCTCCGTCGGTTTTCCCCGCGAGCAAACCTGCTGCGGACAGCCGACCTTCAACGCGGGTCTGCGCAAAGATGCCCGCGCCATTGCCGAGCATACGATTAAAGTCTTCGAGAAAACAGAAGGGGATGTTGTCACGCCTTCGGGTTCCTGCGCCCACATGTTCCGCCACAACTACCCGGAACTATTCGAAGACGATCCGGTCTGGCTTCCACGCGCCCAAGCCCTTGCGGCGCGAACCTATGAGTTCACCGAATATTTGGTGGACAGACTCGGCGTGACCAACCTCGGCGCGAAATGGCATGGCAGGCTGACCTACCATTCGTCCTGTCACACCCTGCGCGGCATTCATGTCGACAGGCAGCCGCGCGCGCTGTTGTCGAATGTTCAAGGCGCGATCCTCGTCGAACTGCCCCACGCAGATGAATGCTGCGGATTCGGCGGCATCATGTCGGTGGAACATCCCGAACTCTCGGCAGAATGGTTGAAGCGAAAAATCAGCAACTTCGAGTCGACCCAATCCCCGACTCTGGTTGTGACCGACGCAGGCTGTCTCATGCACATTGCAGGCGGACTGCATCGGACAGGCAAAACACAAAGCGTAATGCACATTGCGGAAATATTAAACCAGCAGAAATAGGTAATGAGTAAGAAGTAAGAAGTAAACAGCAAAATCAACTTACAGCCTGCAACTTTCAATTTTTTCAACCTGCCCATGAATACCTTCCGTCAACGAATTCGCGAATCAATCGACAACGAGAGCCTTCAAACCGCGCTGGATAACAATACCGAGCGGCGTTTGAAGGGACGCGCCATTGCCTTTCAATCCATCCCAAACCTGGAAGAAAGGCGCAAGTGGGCGCACGCCATCCGCGCCGACGTAGTCGAACATCTCGATAAGTATCTCGAGCAGTTCGTAGCAAAGAACGAAGAGAACGGCGTCATCGTCCATCGCGCCAAAGATGCGGCAGAGGCGGTAAAACTCGTTCTCGAAATTACACAACACGCGGCACGTACCACACATAAGCCTTTGGTCGCAAAATCAAAGAGCATGGTCTCCGAAGAAATCGAATTGAACCATGCGCTGGAAAAAGAAGGCATCGAAGTTATCGAAACCGACCTGGGCGAATACATCGTCCAATTGCGGCATGAGCGCCCCAGCCACATCATCACGCCCGCCGCGCATTTGAAGAAAGAGCAGGTGGCTGAACTCTTCCACGAAAAACTGGGCATTCCCTACACGGTGGATATTCCCACGTTAACCGCCACCGCCCGCAAGGTCTTGCGTCAAGTCTTCCTCACGGCAGATGTGGGGTTGAGCGGCGTCAACTTCGGCGTGGCAGAGACGGGCGCAATGTGCATCGTCACCAACGAAGGCAACGCCCGCATGGTCACAACCCTGCCGCCCGTTCACATTGCCTTGATGGGCATGGAGCGCCTCGTCCCCAACCTCAACGATCTCTCGCTGATGCTCTCGCTTCTGCCGCGTTCTGCAACGGGACAAAAATTGACGGTTTACACGCAGTTGCTTCACAAGCCGTTCCCCAACCAACAGCGGCACCTAGTTCTGCTCGACAACGGACGCAGCCGCCTGCGGAATTCCCCGCTCAAAGAGTCGCTGTACTGCATCCGCTGTGGCGCGTGTTTGAATGCCTGTCCCGTCTTCCGTGAATTGAGCGGGCACGCCTACATCGGCAGCGACCTGTCCATCGCGCCGTATCCCGGTCCCATTGGATCGGTCATCTCGCCTGGATTGCTCGGAGGAAATTATATTCAACTGGCGCAGGCTTCATCGCTGTGCGGCGCCTGTAAAGACGTTTGCCCGGTAGACATCGACCTGCCAAAGTTATTGACTCGCGTGCGGGCAGGGATGGCGGCTGTGGACGATGAATCGGGAACCGAAGGCGCGGGACTTTCATCCCCGACCAAACTCTTCCTGCGGATATTTGCCCGCGCCGCATCCCACCCGTGGCTGTTTGCCCTATCCCAAAAATTTGCCTCGCTGGGAACTTTCCTGCTATCCCCGCGTTCGGGCTGGGTGCGAATGCCCGCATTTACGGGCTGGGGCTACAGCAAGGACTTCCCGCGCTTTGCAGGTAAAACGTTTCGAGAGCGGTATCGAGGCAGCAGCAAGGCGGGAAACAGGGAAACGGAAAATCGACCCAAAGCCCAGCCTGCCTCAGCGCATGTCAACACGTTTCCGCTTTCCGATATCCAGTTTGCCGCGGAACTCACCGCGCTTGGCGGGCAAGTGCGCACAGTTCAAAACCCGACTTTGGCAGCGCTCGAACTGCTAAACGCGCGCGACGTGAAGAAAATTCACCTCGAGCCGAATACATTGGATGAGGAACTGCTACGCGCGGCAGGAATTGAATTCACCCAGGAAGCCGACCCGCAAATCCAAGTCGGGGTGACAAAAGCCCTTTGCGGGCTGGCAGACACCGGGTCGGTTCTGGTGGCAGATGGAAAAGGCGATCCGCTCAAAGCCTCGCTCCTGCCCGAAGTTCATATCGTAATCCTGCGCGCCGCCGATATTTACCCCTCGCTATCCGATGCCATAAATCTCGTAAAAAATAAAGCGGCGGCCGTCTTCATCACGGGACCTTCGCGCACCGCGGACATCGAAATGACGCTGACCATCGGCGTGCATGGACCGAAGGAGATACACGTTTTTTTGACTTGACATCCGCCCAGTGCGGACATATACTCGCCGCACAATTGAACGGGGAGCCTGCCCTGACAGGCTGAGAGGAGCTACCGCTCGACCCGCATGACCTGATCTGGTTAATACCAGCGGAGGGATTCCTCGATATGCCTGAAACCATCCTCCGCCCTCGGAGGATTTTTTTTTGACCGCAGACGATGGACGACGGACGGTAGACCGTGAGCGCCGTCCATCATCCGTCATCCAACCATGAGAATAATCATCTTTGCCAACGGCGACCTGCCGAACCCCGAAAAAGCCCGCGCCCTTCTGCGTGACGACGACTTCATCATCGCCGCAGACGGCGGCGCGCGTCACGCCCTCGCGCTGGGCAAAACTCCAAATGTCATCATCGGCGATATGGATTCGTTTAGCGTTGAACCCTTCGACAGGCTCAGGGCAAGCGATTCAACGTTCAACGCTGAGATCATCCGCTTCCCCACGGATAAAAACGAAACCGACCTCGAACTCGCCATTGCCCATGCCCTGAGCCTGAATCCAGAGCAAGTCCTCATCATTGCCGCGTTGGGCGGACGCCTCGACCAGACCCTCGGCAACATCGCCCTCATCAGCGACCCGCAACTCGTAACTCGTAACTTGTGTCTCGACGACGGCATCGAAGAAGTCTTCTTCTGCTACGACCAATGCGAAATTCACGGCGTGGCTGGTGACCTGGTTTCTCTCATCCCCTGGCAGGGAGAGGTGACGGGGGTCCGCACAACCAATCTCAAATGGCCGTTACGAAGCGAAACCCTCTTCCCCAACAAAACGCGCGGCATCAGCAACGAAATGCTGGGAGATGCGGCGCAAGTCAAAATTAAGTCTGGCTTGTTACTCGTCGTCCATCGCCGCGTCAATCGCTAATTACCAATCACTGGAGTCTAAAAAATGAAACGCTTTACTTTTTACTTTTTACTTTTTACTTTACTTCTTTCCGCCTGCACCCCCAAACCCGCCGAACCTCAAACCGTCACCGTCATCACCCATGATTCCTTTGCGATTGGCGAAGAAACGATCAAAGCCTTCGAAGCGGAAAACAACGCAAAGGTCGTCTTCCTGCAAGGCGGCGATGCTGGCTCCCTGCTGAATCAAGCCGTCCTCACCAAAGATGCCCCGCTGGCGGACGTTCTCTTCGGCGTGGACAACACCTTCCTCTCCCGCGCCCTCGAAGCGGATATCTTCGAAGCCTACGAATCGCCCGCGCTGGCGGACATCCCCGCCGACTTCAAACTTGACCCTTCCAACCGCGCCCTGCCCGTAGACTACGGCGATGTCTGCATCAACTACGACAAAAAGTATTTTGCCGACAACAATTTGCCTGCGCCACAAACACTAGGCGACCTGGCTATGCCTGAATATAGGGGGTTGCTTGTTGTTGAAAACCCTGCCACTTCGTCGCCTGGTCTCGCGTTTTTGCTCGCCACCCGCGCATATTATGGCGACGGCTATCTTGATTACTGGAAAAGGTTGAAAGAGAATGGCGTGGTCATTGTAGATAGTTGGGAGACTGCCTATTACACCAATTTCAGCGGTTCCTCGGGACGTGGACCTCAACCCATTGTTGTTTCATATGGGACATCGCCCGCCGCAGAAGTGATCTTTGCGTCTCCCCCCATTGACGATGCGCCTACAGCATCCAGCCTTGGACCGGGCACCTGCTTCCGCCAGATTGAATTTGTGGGTATTTTGAAAAATGGACAGAACAAACCGCTCGCCCAAAAATTTGTGGATTTCATGCTGAGTCAGAAATTCCAGGAAGATATGCCGCTCAATATGTTTGTCTATCCCGTCAACCAGACTGCGAAATTACCCGATGTTTTCGTAAAGTATGCTCAGGTCACTGACCAACCCGCCGCGATGTCTCCCGACGAAATCGCATCCAACCGCGACGCATGGATCGAGGCATGGACAGAGGCGATGAAGTGAATGAGAAGTGATAAGTAAAAAGTGATAAGTAACGAGTTACAGGCAGGTATCGAATTGCAAAACATTAAGAATCCCCCATCTGAAAAAATGGGGCTTCGTGCCTGCCTGTCTGCTAATATTCGCATTTTTCTTTGGCTGCCGACTCTTCTCTTTCTTATTTACTTTTTCTTTTATCCCCTCACAAGAATTCTCAACCTCACTTTCTCCCCTGCCACATTCACAAATCCCAACAACCTCCTTATTACTCGTAACTCATTACTTTTTACTTTCTACCAAGCCACTCTCTCCACCCTCCTCACCTTCCTCCTCGGCATCCCTTCCGCCATCCTCTTCTCCCGCTTTGACTTTCGCGGCAAGTCCCTGCTTCGCGCCCTGACCGCCGTCCCCTTCATGCTGCCGACAGTTGTTGTCGCATCCAGTTTCAATGCGCTATTTGGAAATCACGGCTGGCTCAACGTTGAACGTTTAACGTTCAACGTTTCCCCTTTTCTCCTAATTCTTGCGGCACACGTTTTCTACAACACCACCATCGTCATCCGCATCGTCGGCAACGCCCTCTCCCGCCTCGACCCCAAACTGGAGCAAGCCGCCCGCTCCCTCGGCGCGGATACCTTCCGCGTTTGGAAAAATGTCACCCTGCCGCTCTTGCGCCCGTCCCTGCTTGCCGCCGCTTTGCTGGTCTTCATGTTTGACTTCACCAGTTTCGGGGTGATTCTTTTGCTCGGCGGCTCGAACTTCTCCACCCTCGAAGTGGAGATTTATATCCGCGCCCTCAAACTTCCCAACCTGCCACTTGCCGCCATGCTGTCGGTGATTCAACTTTTGTTCACGCTGATTTTTTCCATCCTCTACACCCGCGCCACCAACCAGGTCACCGCCCAAACCGCCCCGCGTTTCGCCGCCGCCCGCCCGCCTAAATCTCTTCGCGAGAAAACCTTTGTTCTTACTTTTTACTTATTACTCGTTACTTTTTTTGCTCTGCCTTTACTCTCCCTCCCCCTCCGCTCCCTGACCCGTCTCGATGCGGATCGTGGTCAACGCGGCGAAGTTCAGTACGGATTTACAACTGACTATTACAAAGAACTTTTCATCAACCGACGCGGATCGCTGTTCTACGTCCCGCCGATTGAAGCCGCAAAGAACTCGCTTGGTTATGCTGGAATAACTGTCCTCCTTTCGCTTACGCTGGGTTATCCTGCCGCGTATGCGCTTGCCAAACCAACCCGTCTCGAAAAATTCCTCGACCCGCTGATCATGCTTCCGCTGGGCGCATCGGCGGTGATGCTTGGGCTGGGATTCATTCTCTCGTTCGGGCGCGCGCTTGCCTCGCCGTGGTTCGTCCCCATCGCGCACACACTCATCGCATTGCCTTTTGTGATTCGCACGCTTCAGCCCGCGCTCGCTTCCATCCCCGAACGGCTGCGTCAAGCCGCATCCACTTTGGGTGCGTCGCCGTTTCGCGTTTGGCAAACAGTTGACTTTCCCATCCTGTCCCGCGCCACGCTCAGCGCCGCAACCTTCGCTTTCACAGTTTCACTCGGCGAGTTCGGCGCGACCCTCTTGCTGACCCGCCCCGAATACCCGACCATCCCGATTGCCATTCAACGCTTCCTCGCCCAGCCAGGCGGACTCAACTTCGGGCAGGCGATGGCGATGGCGACTCTGCTGATGGTTCTCACCACGCTGGCAATTTTGGTCATCGAAAAACTTCGCCTTTCTGACTCTGGAGAATTCTAATGCTCGAACTTCGCGACATCTTCAAAACCTACGACAACCAGCCGCTCCTGCGCGGCATTTCATTTTCCGTGGCAGAAGGCGAGACAATTTGCCTGCTTGGCGCGTCGGGCAGCGGAAAATCCACGCTTTTGCGGATGATTGCTGGACTGGAGAATCCTGAACGCGGGCGGATTCTATTCAACGACATTGACCTCGCTCAGACCCCTACTCATCTCCGTGACTTTGGATTGGTCTTTCAGGACTACGGGCTTTTTCCTCACCTGAATATTTTCGACAACATAGCGTTCGGGCTAAAGATGAGGAATCTCCCCACTTCTGAAATCTCCCTACGTGTAGCCGCTCTTTTAGAAAAGG
>Ga0172367_10002227_pt1 | contig 26833 bp, 22 predicted proteins | sample Lak10m_FD_114542 | JGI IMG/M metagenome (GOLD analysis project Ga0172367, IMG submission 114542) | Freshwater microbial communities from Kabuno Bay, South-Kivu, Congo - kab_022012_10m | ecosystem: Environmental > Aquatic > Freshwater > Lake | place: Democratic Republic of the Congo: South-Kivu...
AGTAGAAAAGCCCAAAGCCTGGTCTCCTGATAGGAATGAATTTTTTATGCAAAACTCTCATACCATATCGAGAAATCAGGCTTTACCTATTTTTACGCTCCGCTCCGAACCGGACAGGAGTGTAGTTTCTTATGAAGTTAAAATGCCCAGATTCTGAGTGTATTTCCAAAAAACCAAGTCCAAGTTCGAGATCTATCATCCGAAAAGGGAGATTTTTTAGAAAGTCTGATGGTCAGTGGATTCGACGGTATCGTTGTTTAGATTGAAGATTAAAAAAACTAGCCAGCTTTTATCCGCTCAAACGAAAATTAAGTAACTTCCTAAACTCTGGGTCAATGCGGTACCCACCTTCTGCTGCTTTATTTAAGTAGGCATTTGCTGAAGAAAAATCACCCTGTTGATAGAAAATTTTTGCAAGATGATAAAAAGCAATTGGATATGCGGATGTTCTTTGAACTGTTTCAAGTAGGACTGCTTTGGATTCATCTAATTTACCCTGAAGAAAAAGAGTCGTCCCGAGATTAGCTAAGGCTTCTGTAAAATCGGGATTTAAACTCAGAGCTTGTTTAAAATGATCAATCCCTTGGTCAGAATGACCACTCAATGAGTAAGCGGCGCCCAAATTATTATGAGTTTGCTCTGAACCTGGGTTGATCTCAAGTGCCTGTAAAAAAAGAGAGATGGCTTGATCATAATAACCTTGTTTAGAATAGTTCTCTCCCAGGTTACTAATCGCTTCTGGATACTTTGGATTCAGTTGCAGTGCTTTTTCAAATTGCTCACGGGCGAGCGTCCAGTTTTTCTGTTTGCTATAAACTGACCCCAGATTGTTATAAATATTTTCTGAAGGTTGAATTTCTAAGGCTTTTTGAAAATAGCTCATAGCAGCCTCAGACTCCCCTAGTCTTCCGTAATCGTAGCCAAGATTATTAAGTGAATCAATATTGAATGGATTGAACTCGATCGATTTTTTATAAAAAGAAATAGCACCTGAGAAATCGCCACGTCGATCATAATTTGTTCCAACACAATAATACAACTCAGATAGATAATGAATCCCCTCTTCAGCAAAACTTGGCGTCAGTGTTCCAATAATCAGTAAAAATACCATGCCACTGAGACCTAATTTTACCTGAGACCATTTTTTTTGATAAAAAGATTGATACAACTCATGACCCCCATAAGAAGCAAGAATAGCAAGGAGAGGTAAAATGGGCATTCGATAGCGAGAAGCTACAATGACCATCACAATACTCAGTGAATAAGTCACGAGCATGACATGAAAAGGAAACTCTAGTTTTCGTCTTCCAAAAATCCATCCACTGATAGCAAAACCAAGGATAAAAAAATACGGAAAGCCTATAAACCCGATTTTCCATACTGTGACTGTTAAGAAATAGGAAAATTCACGAAACTCATAAAGACTAAAGTTCCTAGGCAGCTCTCGTGTGGTAAAAAAACGCGCGAGCTTCATCACACCATTTTTAATAACTGCTGAAGGATGCTCAAGCATCTCGCGAGTAACCGTTTTTTGGTAATATTCGATTTCTTGTTTTTTTGATTTAGCACCATGCGCTATAGGTAAAAAAGTGAGTTTTTCCCATTGATAACCAGGACGAATATTAACTCTTTCATCATAATTGGGTGCCATCCCGATATAAGCATTGATCCCTTGAGAATTAGGAAGCGGACTCAAAGGCCCCCCTAGGCCATTATTTAAAACTGCTGCGATCAAAAGAGGTGCGGTTAAAGATGTGACAAAGGCTATCGTTTTTTTTGAAAAATCTAATACCCTTTCTCTTTCCCGATAAAGACTGCACATCACCTGCACACTCAGAATCACCACACCGGGCAGAAAGTTGGGACGACTTAAAATAGCAATTGCCCCAATCAGCCCAGTCATCCCAAAGCGCATCATGGTGGATTGACGAAGTACCAGTTGCTGATGCGCAAGCAATAATACAACCATGCATAAAGTTTCTAGACCTGTACCCAGAAGTTCAGTTTCAAAAAATATTAATGGCGTATAAAGCGCTACGATAATTCCTGCAGTACGTGCGACGGGACGTTCAAAATAATGGCCTGCTAAACGATAAGTCAATACAGCCGTAAGGCTCCCAAAAATAATCTGAATGCACTTCACTAAAAAAACAGATCCATGAGTAATAAAATAAAAGATACTGAGTAAGATTGGATAAATAATAGGTTGCCAAAATATCTCTGGATAAATACTCCCGTAGCTCGCCATATAACGAGCAATTTTCCAATAAGTCATGGAATCAATAATCGGATCATCAAATATTGGGCTTTTAGAAATATCGATTAGAAAAATAAAGCGAACTAAAAGTGCGATAAAAAAAATGATCCAAGAATCATTGAGAGCAAAACGAAGAACAAACCCCGATTGAGAATTTTTCTTTTTTTTAACCATCAGACCATTCCATTTTAAAATTGACCCCAAACCCTAAGAGAATATTTTACTCAAAGTCCGAGGTCAATTTTAACACTACTTCTTAATCGAATACCAGAATGATCATGTAGATAAATATTCTCTAGAACGCTTGAAGTGGTCGTTGATTCATGGTCGAATCGAGAAGTTTCCACGTCAAGTCGTAGTCCAAACCATCACTATCTCTCAAACCATACAAATCTCGAATTCGCTGAGGAGCTGCAGGATGAATCGCTGATAACATCACAAAGCCCTTGCCTGACCAGATTTGAGTAATAGCAGGATCTCCATTAGGATATTTAGCAACCACTCCACCTGATGCATTAGGGGTGACAGGTCCACCATACCATACAAGATCTCTCTTGGTACCATCTGCAAAACTCTCCAAAGTCATCGAAATCAACTTCCCTTGATTTTCTAAATAGTAATAATCTAAAATAGGACCATCCACGATTCCAAGACCATAAGAAACATCTTTTCCAGCTTCAGGAGCAGGCGCTACCGCAATGAATGCACCAGCACAGAATCCGATATAACTCACACCTCGTTCTTGAACGACCGCTCTCAATCGTGCATGCGTGTCGGCCCCAAGACTATTAGCTTGAGTCGATCCCCCTCCTCCTGGAAATATCAGCATCTTAAATTGAGAAAGTTCATCTAAGGACATACGATCCAATTCGTCAGAGGTCACTTCCTGAAAACTTGCACCATGACTAGAAAGAATATTTTTGAGAGATGCAACTTCATCAGCCCAGACCCCTTTCCCATTAAAAAGCAATGCATCGATTTTTTGAGTAGGCTCAGTAGGTGTTGAAGAAGGTGAAGGAGAAGGAGAAGGACTGGGTGAACCTTGAGTACTCCCTGAAGAGTCCCCCACGATCACGATCGGAGGAATGTTAATCGGACTCCCATCAATTGGATTAAAACAACCCGTAAAGAGAACTGTACCGGAAAGACTCAGAAATACCAAAGAAAGAAAAGAGCCACGACTAGTCCGTGAAAAGATCATAACATGAACCTCCTTGTTCATTCGAATCGCTTCCAATGCGATTCAATCCCCGAGCCTCCTCAGGCCTTATATCGTAGAGTTGTACGAAACGTTTTTAAGAAAGTTTCATTACAACTTCTCTCGTCAGCTATTTTAAGATAGCTTTGTTTTCAAACAGGACGAAACACACAATGACACTCTCTGATATATCGATTAAAAATCCCGTTTTTGCTTGGATGATTATGATTGGATTGATCGTATTTGGAGCGATCAGCTTTAGCCGTATGGGAATCAGCCAACTGCCAGACGTTGATTTTCCGATGGTCACCATCTCGACGACTTGGGCTGGTGCATCTCCTGAAACGATGGAGTCCGCAGTATCAGACGTAATCGAAGATGCCGTGATGAGTATTGAAGGAATTCGTAACGTCAACTCAACTTCACAAGAGGGTATCAGTAACGTTTCGATTGAATTCGAATTGGATCGTAATGTCAATGTGGCAGTGCAAGATATTCAAAGCAAGCTCTCTCAAGCTCAACGCATGCTGCCTACGGATATTGACCCTCCTGTTGTGACCAAGACTAATCCTGAAGACCAACCCATTTTATGGACGGCACTCACTGGAGATGCACCTCTCAGGACAATGGTTCTTTTTATTCGTGATCGACTCAAGGACGCCATCACTACGATCAGTGGTGTGGGCGAAGTCCGCTTGGGAGGCTATGTCGAACCCAATATGAGAATTTGGCTCGACGCAAAAAAAATGATGAAACAAGAAATTTCGGTCGACGACGTCATTGCTGGCATCAATAGTCAACATCTCCTCACCCCCTCAGGCTTTATAGATAATGGTCAAGAAGAAACCAATCTCCGTGTTTTGAGTGAAGCTAGAACGGCCGAGGATTTTTCAAAACTGATTATCCCGACACGAAGTGGTGCACCGATTTGGCGTCCACTTTTACTGTCACAAGTAGCCACAGCTGAAGAAGGTTTAGCTGACGTTCGTCGCATTTCGCGAATGAATGGAACACCGTCTGTCGGCCTTGGGATCATTAAACAACGCGGTTCAAATGCCGTTGCAGTAGGAGACTCAGTCAAAAAAGAAATTGCAAAACTCCAACCCACCCTTCCGAAAGGAATGAAGATGGGAGTGGTCACTGATTCTACTCAATTTATCAAGGAATCTACCCATGAACTTCTCTTTACGCTGGGCTTATCTGCAATTCTCACTTCGATTGTCTGTTATCTATTCTTAGGATCTTGGATATCAGCATTTAATGTGATCCTTGCAATCCCTACTTCATTAATTGGATCGTTTATCATTCTCTATTTTTGCGGATTTACGCTGAATACATTTACCTTACTTGGATTATCTCTTTCTATTGGGATTGTCGTGGATGATGCCATCATGGTGCTTGAAAACATTGTGCGACACAAAGAGATGGGCAAATCCAAAATTAAAGCTGCTATTATTGGTGCACGCGAAATCACAACAGCTGCAGTTTCTGCATCCTTTGCCATCTTGGCGATTTTCGCTCCCGTTGTTTTTATGAAAGGCGCTATCGGAAAATTCTTTTTTCAATTTGGAATCACAATATCTGTCGCAGTCATGCTCTCGCTCCTTGAAGCACTGACACTTGCCCCCATGCGATGCTCCCAGTTTCTCGATACTGGACATGACTCTTGGGTTGGCAAAAGAATGGACCGACTGATGAGTGCCCTTTCGAATCGATATCGAAAAATCCTCGAATGGTCTCTTCAACACCGTTGGAAAATCCTTCTGAGCTCTTTTGTTTTGTTTTTTGCTTCGATCAAACTTCTAGGCGGTGTTTCAAAAGAATTTGTTCCTCCGCAGGATCAAAGCAGGTTTCTTATGAATATCCAAACTCCGCTCGGATCCTCGATTGGATTTACAGACGATGTCTTTAAAAAAATTGAAGTCATCATGAAATCAAGACCTGAAATTGAAACTTATTTCGATGCGATTGGGGGATTTCAGGGAGGAATCGTCAATCAAGGAATTTTCTTTATCACCTTGAAACATCCAGAAGATCGCCCCATACTGGCGCCTTTCAAGCATCGTCCGACCCAACAAGAATTAATGGCTTACATTCGAGATGAAGCAAAAAAAGTTCCGGGTGTTCGACGTGCGATGGGAATGGATCTATCACTCTCAGGGTTTTCAGGAGGTCGTAATTATCCGATCACCTTCTCTATTGAAGGACCTGATTGGGATAAATTGTCTGAAATCAGCCAAATTCTCATGAAAAAACTCACCGATGCTCAACTCATGTCCGATGCCGATAGCGATTACAAACTAGGAATGCCCGAGATCAAAGTGATCCCAGACCGTGCAAAAGCTGCTGCACACGGTGTCACGATCAGCAAAATTGCGAATACAATCACTGCCACTATTGGGAGTTTACGCATTGGCAAATACACCGACCTCAGCGGCCATCGCAATGACATCCGGGTCAAACTTCTAGACGAGTACAATAAAACAGCAGAGGACATTGGAAAAATTTATGTCAGAAACATGCACGGACAACTGGTTCGACTTTCTGAATTAGTTCGATTAGAAAAAAAACCTTCTCTACTCACCATCTCTCGACATAATCGAGAACGAGCGATCTCAATTTTTGGAAACATCCCCCTTGGAAAATCTCAGACCGAGGTCATGAAAGACATTACTCGCATCACTCAAGAACAACTCCCCGAAGGCTACCACATGGTGCTTTCAGGAAATTCACAAGCGTTTAAAGAGTCTTTCCAAAGTTTATTTATAGCATTGATCTTAGGCATTTTTGTCGCCTACATGGTGCTTGGATCTCAATTCAATAGTTTAATTCATCCCATCACTGTTCTACTGTCACTCCCTTTTAGTTTAACAGGAGCATTTATCGCTCTTCGAATCACTGGGGTCTCGCTCAATATTTACAGCATGATTGGCCTCTTATTACTCATGGGGATTGTAAAAAAGAACGCAATCCTGCTCGTAGATTTTACCAACGAACGTAGAAAAGAAGGTTTCTCGGTTCACAACGCTCTCCTCGATGCATGTCCGACTCGCTTAAGGCCCATTCTGATGACTTCGATTGCAACAGTAGCAGGCGTCATCCCTGCTGCTCTTGCGTTGGGCCCTGGAGCAGAAACCACCCGGCCTATGGCAGTTGTCGTGATCGGAGGAGTGCTTCTATCGACTATCCTGACTCTCGTGATTATTCCTTGTGCCTATAGCTTACTCAGTCGAATCGAAAACTCTCGACACAGAAAAGAACTCAATGAAGCACTCGTGGAACTAGGAGAAATCGCACCTGATCCACAAGAGGTGTAGATAACAATTATTCAGCTCCAGGAATCCCTTTGAGCGTACCGCGGGTGCGACGATAGCGTCCTAGAAACTCAGCTTCCTGGAGCACATCATCCATCATGTGGTCATAAAGCTCTTCGAAAGTCATTCCAGGTTCAAGACCTCGAAGATTTCGATCGAGCGCAAAAAGTCGAAACCGGAAATGATGCCATCCATCATAAAGAGGTGGAAAGGGTCCTGTATACCCCATCACTCCATAATCATTGAGGCCCTGTAAAGGACTGCCTCGCAGCTCAGTTGCTTTTTCGCCTGGAAGAATTCTTTCTGGAAGCTCACTCAAATGACCTGGAATTCGATAAATGAGCCAATGCACTACCGGATCTCGATTTTTTACAGAGATGTCTTCACAAACCAATACATACTCTTGAGCTAATAGTTTTGCAGAGTTCCAAGCAATCGGCGGCGATATGTTTTCGCCGTCTTCAGTATATTTTTTTGGAATTCTTTCACGATTACCAAAAGCATCGCTCCAAATTTGAAACCGAACAGCTTTGCCTCGACGGAGCCCCATGTTCGCATTACGATGACGAGCTAGAGTCTCATGCCTTTGTTCTTGAAATGCACGACGATTTTGAGGAGCCACTAAGGGTTGATGTCGACTCCCCATTTGCGCTGTTCGGTTTCGAGTATCTTTTCGGGTAGCTTTGCCACCTTGCCTATTAGCGGAAGTTGCAGCGCGATTCACTCGTGTTGCCATGTGAACCAGCCTTTCGTATTTTAAATGACCTTTGAAAGACCTACACGACTATCAATATCCTTAAGACCTTTCTCCAGGTACTCAATGACTTGATCTTCACTTAAATAACTTAAATCTTTATCCCAAGACTCAATGACTAATGCTTGAGTTAAATCAGATAAGGAATCTCGAATCCATCCCAGCATTCTTGGAGCAGCGACCAAAACGATTCGCTCGTAACGACTCTGATTGCGACCTTGATCTAAAAGAGCAGCTAAACTTTGAGCAAAACTTTTTCCGACCTGATCTGTTGCACTCAAATCAGGACTGTACCCAGATCGCTGAATATCCGCCGAATGAAAGGCTCGACCTGGGCGATCAGAATTAATTTCCCGCTCTTTCATTCTTCCTTCGGGATGATCCAACTTTTGAATCAGATGAATTCCATCCTGGGGCTTATTCCTTTGAAAGAGGCGAGCTTGACTTCTATCTGCAACAAGAATCCATAATCGGTAGTACACGATTACAAGTCTTTGCAAATTACCTGCCCCCCCTTTGTGGAGACAGAAGTCTACGGAGTAGAAATCGACGTAGGAAGAGCCATCGGCAATAAAGCCTCGAGATCTTCGTAAAATCCTTCTCTTAACAGACGACTGCGTTTTGATTGCGCAAGATCATAAGCAGTCACACTACTGATCTGATTTGCTCGAGCAAAAAGAATTTTTTGCTGCAAATCACCTATTTGAACTAGAAATTCTTCATCGGTCAATGAGGAGTCCCCACTGAGATGTCGCGTCATGACCCAATTGAAACGATTTTGTTCGCGAAACACCGATTCTTTTGAAAAAACATAAGAACGAACAGCCGCATCATACTCTGCGTGTATTTCTAAAACTCGCTGTTCAACTAGCGCAAGAACTTCTTCTTTCTTTTTTTCGATTTCACGTCGTTGAGACTCACCTACTTTGATCTGATGAGAGGTCGTAAACCCAAACGTGGACTCAATACTTGGATTTAAAAATCCATAAGTGGCAACATCTTTCGCTGAATCACTTGCAAGTGCCAATGCATCCAAAACTTCTACTTCTAAAGATTTCTTTTTTGCAATATCGCTCATTGATGCTGCAACGACAGGTGGCATTTGAGAAAGATCTTTTTCACTGAATGAAATGGTGCGACTGACTCCATTCAAAGCAGGCAAGCCAATTGCCTGCGAAAGAGCGGCTCGCTCCACTGAAAGTAATCGTTGAATTTGCTCACGATCCTGCTTCATCGAAAGAACTCGTGTGCCAAAATATTCGGCGCTTCCATGCGGAAGAATTCCAACCTGTTCTTCAGTCAAAATATTTTGCTCAATTTTCTCGATCCAGGCAATGTGAGAATCTACCAAGCGAAGTAACTCCTCATCTCGCTGAGTAAGATAAAAGAGCGTCTCTGCTGCTTGCATTTCATTGCCGCGCAGTGAGGCAAAAGATTTACGTTGAGCCTGTAAAAGAGATTTCGCCCCCTCCCATTGATACCAATTAGAAGGAAAAAGAAAAGGCAGAAGATTCCCAAGACTTTCAACTACCCCTGCTGGATCCATAAGAACAAATGAAAAAATATTTCTTATTTGAATATGAGGAAGAAGATTACTCTGGGCAATCTTAAGACTTTCTCTTGCTTGAAAGACTTTTTCGGCTTCTTGCTGAATAGTATAATTCAAAAACTTAGCGCGCCCCACGACCTCATCCAGGCTATAAATCCGGTTCTCTTCTCTTTTACTAGGAGGATTATCGAGGGAGGCATTTTTCTCTAAATGCAAGGAACCTACCACCTGTCGAGTAGAACATTCAGAGATCTCAAAATCTATTTTTTTATTAGAAACACAAAGTTGAGACAAACAATACTGAGGATGTGTAATACTCACAACCTCATCATTAAAAACACACTGACCCTCGGAAAACTGCTTCATTTTAAAATCAAAAGAAAATTTTAAAGGTTCAGCCGAAAGATTCAAAAAATCAGTGTTGATCGTCAGATTTTGTTCTCGATCTTTGCTATTTCCAATGCTCTTGCCTACCTCAACTGAGAAATGACGGGGCTGAGCACTTCCTAAAATAGAATAAAGTTCCAACAAAAATTCTTTCTTACTGAATTTAGAACGAAATCCAGAAGATCGAGCCATCAATTGATGGACAACTGGATCCTCTGACGTCGCTTGAGTCGCAACAAAACCGGTTCCCACAAAAAGGCCGGTAGGATTCAGCGCATCGGATTGCTGGCAACCCGAGAGTCCCAACATTGCAAAAACCGTTATGATTCCCACAATCTGAGCATGAATCCGGACCATATAGAAGATCTCCCTGATTCAACAGGACATAAGCTTTAGATAGATTGATGTCAACTTACGTTACTCATCTGAGGTTTTTTCGACAGATGACTTATTAGAAGATGGCTTCACCGTCTGGGTTCCTATTTTCTTGGCCAATACCTTACCCAGCATTGATCTCACACTCATATAGATTCCGCCCCATTCGACGGCCTTAGCCAATCCTTCTCCCATAGCTTTACAAACGGCCGCAACCTGGATTTTTGAAGTATAGCAGTCAAATCCCGGTAAAATGTTTTCTTTCTGCTCCGCAAGAAACGTCTTCCACCAACTTTTTTTGACTTCTTGAGGGTGAGTCGCTTTTTGAACCGCAGCACTGATTGCCGCACTCGGATCCCACTCAGCTTCAACCTCTAAATCATCCGACTCCACCACTTTTTTTGCCGTTTTTCCAAGAAAAACAATATCGGCCATGCGAATCAGGAATCCCTTTTGACTAGCATTGTCACAGTAAAATTCATTTTCCCATGTAAAAACAGGGTCCTCTTTTTTTCGCAATTGAGAAGGGGGAACATCTCTGCAGTTTCTGTCGGATGTTGAATGTTGCGCAACTTTGTCTACAATTTCAGCACCATCATGGAGCAGTGTTCGATTCTGATCGTTGAGAGGATATCCACAGTTTTTTTCGTTTGGATCGCACGAATACGAACGGTTTGAAATGATCACAATACTCAATAAACTAAATAAAACGCTGAGTACCAAAGAAGAAGTCAAAAAGTTTTTTTTCATATCCGCTCACCAAAAGGAGAAAATTTCTTCAATAGCTGTTTAATATAAACTGCGTCTGAAACCAATTTTTTACCTTCGCGAGAAAAAGTAACTTGAGCAAATCCTCGCTCGAGATAGAACTTCCACTCTTCAAATACAACTAATTGTCTTGTTGCCCCCACATAAGAACCACGAACCTTAAAAAGAATTCCCTTAGGAAGTAAAACACGATCAATTGAACTTACCTTCCATTTTTCGGATCCAAAGTAGTTAGCTTCTGAATTCACCGATTTCTCTAACTTGGCTTTAAACTCCTTCAAAGATCCGGGTACCACCAACTTTCCAAACTTCGCCCCGACTTCGATAAAAGCAACTGTTTCAGTAATTTCTCCAATTTTATGCACGAAAACAGGAACTTCTGAAAGAGACTCTTGCTCAAGCTGCCAACCCTTTGGCAACTCTAATTTTGAAAGATATTTTTGATCCTCTCCGAAAAGTGGCGCATTGATGCAAAAAAATGAAAATAAAATAAAAACAAAACCAAAGACGTTTCTTTTTTTAATTTTGGACATAATAGTGATTCCAAGTTGTTCTGGGAAAATGATTCCTACTAACGTTAAACTGAGCAGGATGAAGACTCCATCCAAATTGAAAAAAAATTGACATCAGTCACGCGACACATCTTTGACACTAAGCGCAAATCTGACAAAACTATCGCAAAAACTTGCTTGATGCATGAAATCAATAGACAATATCGATAACTCTACCAACGACTAAACCATACGAGAGTCCGGCAAAACCTAGATCTAAAATTAACCATTTTGAATAGAGGAATTTGATCATGCTACTAAAGAAATACTCACTCCTTTTCCCCCTGACGCTACTCTCTGTAGCGTCAATTACCTATGCGGAGGAAACCGCAAAAAATGAGAGCGATTTTGAAGCCGCTCTGGTGCAATCTCCGTTTAGAGCTTGTAAAAATGTGAGCCTCGTCAATCGTGAAACCTATGACAAGGACCAAGCAAAATGGGATCAAAAATGTCGAGACAACTCATCGATTCAGATCCTTCCAAAAACTGGCTTTTTTACTACTGAAATCAAAGATGCCGCCGACAGCCTCGACTTTCTTCAGACCGTAGCAGAAAAAGTCAAAGCAACGATCGACAAAAACGTGGAAGAAAAAAAAGAAGTTTTAAAGTGCTTTCAGACTCAACTCTATCCTGATCTCGCAAACTCTGAAGGTTGTATTAATAAACGTAAAAAAGAAATCGATACAGCTTACGAAAACCTTCCTTATGTCCGTCAGGAACTCGCATTAGCCGAAGGCTCCTTCAAACCTAGTGGAAATGGTTTCAATCCAGAATCCGAATGGATCAATCCAAGTTTGAAGAAAGGATTCTTCGGTCTAAAAGGTGTTTATCGTGCCGACGATATCGCTCCTTTGAACGAAGGTGAAACAGAGCAAACAAAAGCAATCATCAGAACAGAAATGGAACCATTTCTGAAACAACCTCAGAAAGAAGCTGAAGCTGCTTTTGCTCAAATTCAAATGCAGCACAAAGAACACTACCTCAGCTTACTTCAACAAGCTCCCGCTCTTGTTGCCATTGGCACGCTCCCAGAAAGATCCACTGCCTCAGAACAGGATTTAAACAAACGTTTTGCTAAGGCATATACTACGCTTCTTGAAGAAGCCAAAGAGGCACAAGAAAACATTCATGAACTCATTCAAAAAGGCGCTGTCGCCATCAAGGGCGACTCTGATAAAGAAAGCGCTGCCAAGAAACTTCTGGATTTCATGGCTTATGAACCTGTCATCGAAGAAGTCCTTGCAGCAAAGATTAAAGCCAACCCAAAAATCTGTGCACTCGCAACTAGCCTCCTCTCAAGCAAAGACTATTCAGACACTCGAGGACAGCTGGCTGAAGCTGGAGTACTCACAGTCGGTGGGGGCCTGGCTGCAGTAGGCGCGCGTTCAGCTGGTGCTAAGATTGCTGCCAAATCACCTGCCTTTGCCAAGTTCATGGCGAGACTTGGACTTCAAAGCGATGCATTAACTGCTGTCGCCCTTGGGCCCGCATTCGGAGCTTACTATCGCGGAAAAACTCATCAAGAACTCGAACAAAAGCGTGGCGGCGTAGTCACAGGCGTCACATCTGCTCAAGCTCTGGATGAAGCAGAAGGTGCAGAAATCACTGGATACTTGCTTGCTGGGCTTGACTGGGCAGGAACAGGTGCATTCACTGGAATCGCTCGCTTGGTGACCAATGACATGGCTGCAAAAAATCTGCTCAAAACAGCAGCTGCATTAAAAGCCCATGGACTCAGCGAAAGAGAGATCGATAAGTTCATGGAACTTGCCAATTCATCGGATCCCAAGGTTCGCGCTGAAGCTCGAGCAAAGCTTGCTGAAGCCATGAAAAAAATCCCAAAAGACGATCTCAAGAAATCCCTTGAGAAGAACACAAATGACTTCTTTAATGGCGAAGAATTGACCTCCACTGAAAGAGACGGAATCAAAAAGTTAGCAGACGCAGGATACACGAACGAACTTAAAAATTCTCTCCAAAACCTCTCTGCTCGCGATCGCCGTCGTTTTCTCGACGACACCATCGAAGCCTTCAAGAAAGTCAATCAGGACCTCTACGATAGCACTAGCAAGCCAACAGCTGAGCGCGCTATTAATGCTGCAATTCAATTTGGACATAAGAAGGATCCAAAACGTATTGCTAAAATCCTGAACGAATGGAAACCTAAAGGTGACTCTTCTGATTCGCTCAAGGGGATTGATGGACTGACCACGGTGCTTCGTAAAGCTTCGGGTAAGATGAATCAGCCCACTTACTCTGGAATTGCTGATGTTGAAGCACGACAGAAAAAAGCCTTTGATGACACCTTAAGGGAACTTCTCGAAAAGGATAAAAAGTTCACTGATATGCCAAAAGAAAAACAGGAAGCTCAGATCAAAGAAATGAACTCCTGTTACTTTGGCAAATAATCGAACTTAGGCGACATGCCAGACCTCTCAATAACATGATCTTTGATGGCTTCTTAGAATTCTTGTCGAGTTACTCTGGGATGGAGATAAGTCTCCCGATCGAGTGCATGAAGTATAAATGCATACCGATGGAGACCATCTCCTACCGGAGGCAAAGGTTCAGTATAACCCACCGTCCCAAAATCATTCAGCCCTTGATAAGCTCCCACCTTCTTAATCAGAACCGCAATCCGTGGCAAACCTTCCCGAAGCGAAAAAAGATCCTTTGGAATCCGATAAAGTACCCAATGGCACATCGCTCCAAACTAAAGGAGGAGAATGATTTCCTCCATCTGCCACAAATTGAACGGGTAAAACTTCATATGAGCGGAATGCAGGGCTACTCAACTCCATAGAATCAAAAGCCCTGCAACCTCCGCTCCAAAGAAGCCAATTAAGGTTGAGACTATTTCTGAGAAGGGATTACTTTATGAATTCCAACCACTTTGCCAAAGACGGTATTCTTTGAAAGAAAGAGATGATTAAAAATGGAGTCATAAGAATTTCCGTCAGAATCTGGGTCTAGCCGATTAGAATCCGCGCGAAGCACGATCGTTGAACCTTGAAGATCAACAAGCATTCTAAAATTCTTATAGGCTCCAACCACGCCGTTGGTTAAAAAACGCATAATGGCATGCCCCCCCTTCATTGCCGTGAAATCTTTTTCGACACTCACGAGGATCACATCATAGCCGTCCATCTTTTTGATGACCTGCGGTTTTTGTCGAAGCTGACTCAGGGCGTAAACCATACTTTGACCGTCCGCTGCAACACAATTCAAACCGGTGATCGCACCGGCTGTATCCCGCATTAAATCTAATCGAGTTGCTCCAGGTATTGCATCAGATTCCACTCTAATTATTTCTATTGAAATATCTGAGCAACTCACATCGTCTCCAGAAAAATCATCCATTAAATTTTGAGACATTAAATTGAAAGGTTCAAAACTCCAAACGCCTTTACGAACTTCGCATCGCGCAAAAGCTTGCGCAGAGCATAAAAACATTAATAGTATTATTGGATAACTTAAAATATTTTTCACTTCCCCTAACCCTCCTAACAAAAAATTTCTAAAAGACTTTTAAAAACCTGTCAAGGTTATGAATTGAATTTAAATTATTGAATCGCTGGAGAAAAACGAATCACTCTCCATGAATCTTCGGAAATCAAACTCCCATCTCCTTTCCCTGAATTAAAATTCTTGCCGGTCCACCACATCAAATGATTAAATGCGCATTCGACAGCATCCGGACAAAACTCATTTTTTCCATCATAAGTAGGACAGACTTCTAAACAACTCCGATCACTCAATGGAAAAATATCCGCTCCATCTGCTCGACGACAGGATTGGTGTGTAATATAAGCTCCTGTTCGCAAAACCTCAGTACGAGTGCATTTAGGAGTATCAGGCAATCCATCATGACGTCTTCCATTCGCTTCACTGAGATGATTCAAGCCAAAAAAATGACCCATTTCATGAGCCATAGTTTCACCCATTTCGACAAATTGACGTTCTTGAAGCTCAATGGGACAACTCGTCGATGCGCACTCAGGATTGAATTTATCCAATTTATTAAAACTTGCGAATGCAAGACCACTGGCCGCCGTTCTATATAAGAGTGGGCCACCGACAGCGCCGGATACACCGAGAATCGTCATCCCAGATCTAGCTCCTTGCAAATTTGAAACTAGAAAAAAATTAAGTGCACGAGTTTCATCTTCAGCCGGAAGAATTGAAGTCCCTCTCGAAAAAAAATCACCCAAATTCTCGACAGAAAGATCGGCGTACGCATCTCCCCCATTGCGACAATCCCATTCAAAGACCTGAACCGTACCTATCTTGAGCCCAGCCTCCCCCGCATTAAAACGTTTTTGAACATGCGAGATCAGCGCATCTAAATTCTGCTTTCCTTTAGGACTTCTTGAAGCAGAAACATTTTTTGCACCGACTAAGATGATATTCAGGTCCATCGCTCCTGACGTTATATTTTCGGACTTTTTACGAATGACAGTGAGTTTCACTTTTCCCTTAGGGGGTCCCTCTGCTTGATTACGATTAGAATAACTTTCCATGATCAAGGCATACTTGGCTTGATAAGACTGTCCAAAACGAAGCTCAGGTTTTTCAAAATAATTCTTATCATTAAATAAACATGACGGAGTTCCATTTGACCAATTGCATGTTGGAAAAACATTCACACTCAGATAACCAAATGGATTAATTTGATGTTGCTCCCATTGATCTCGATCGTGATAAGCACTTGGGTATTGAATGCTCCATGCAGGATTAGATTTGCACGAAGAATCAACACAGCAAAAAAGTCCATCAGCAGTAGGACATTCTACGCTCGGAACTTCTTCGGATCTCAAACTATGCCTTAAATGGATCAACTCATTTTTGCCGTCGTAAAGAGAGGTCAATACCGGAAACGCTCCGCCTTTGAGTCCACTTGGAAGCCCAAGACTCTCGGCCACAAGCATGATTGAACCAGAGGGTCCCAGATCTGATGGCATTCGAATTTCTACTGCAGCTTCTACAGGCAGATCACCTGCTCCGCTTAATGGAATTTCAAAATCAGTAACTGTTTTTAAAATCTCAACAGAAGTATCATGATGATGAGCCGAAGCATTTACAGAAGAAGGAATCCAAGGAGTCCCGTTCAATGTTGAACAACCTTCGGCATTTGCTAAAAAAGGATCAGGATTTTTAGGCTGACAAGAAAGTATTCCGATACAGAGCAAAAGCAGCGCTCCTCTAATTTTTTTTTGTCTCATTTCTATCAGCCTAAGCCGCACGAGACCGATCACCTCGATCACGATGCGGGAGCGCTTTTGTATTTCGACCCACTACTGCATAGTAAATCGCAAGAACAACGATTGCTCCTATGATGGCCATAATCAATCCTGCACCTTGTCCTTGTGCATAGAATCCAAGAACCCGTCCAATCCAGCCAGCAAGGAGAGCTCCTACAATTCCGAGAATAGTAGTACCAATCATACCCATAGGATCGCGTCCCGGCATAATTGCTCTTGCAAGAAGACCTACAAGAAACCCCATCAAAACCCATCCAAGGATGTGCATGAATGTCACCTCTTGCCGGGAAGTTTTGCAACCGTTATACCTATTTTTAAATTACTGAGAGAATCACTACAGACAACGACGCTTAACGAAAACTCGTGTAGTCTGATCTAAGTCAGATAAATATTTTTTATAAAATAAATCTTTAAAAATATTCTTAGATAATCTTCTTTTTGAATTCTCACAGGCCACATCAGTCATCTCGTCATATTCATGTAAAAGCGCAACTGGATAAGGTAATTGTGCCGTGGAGGAATAAAGCATCGGACGTTCCGAGGTGAGTAAAGGAAATTTTTTTATCTCTGTGCCTAACTCACGCAATAATTCATCATGCCAGATTCCGATTCGATAAAAATCTTTTAAGATTCGATGACGATCCAACGTTCCAGGTTGTTTTTGGTAGGGTAGACACCGCTCAGCTGTTTTTTTCACAAGTGCTCCGAGCTCAAGCCCCACTTGACACTCTTGCAATACAGCGTCGACCTCTCCTCCTTCTCCCTCAATGGCTTCCTGAATATATCGCGTAGCACTCAAATCTGGATCATAAGGATCCCATCCTGCTTGAGCAGTTGCATGAACCAGTTCATGAACTAAATCTAAAACAAGATCTTCTGGATTTTGATTTTTTTTGAGAAATACGGTGATCTTACGTTCTTTGCGTTCTTTTCCAGTTTTAGGATTAAAATAGCGAGTAATTACTGCGTCTGTTTTAGAAGTACTTCCCCAACGAAATTTTGGAATGAGTTCCAGGGCATTCTGCACCGCCCAATATTTTTTGGCACGATTCAATAAAAACACTCCAGATGGAACTTGTGCCAAAAACCCTAGCGCTTGACGCATCTGTCCGTACTCTTCCTCCCCAGAAGATACGGTTTTGGCCATGGTCAAAAAAATAATAATGACCATCATGATCCAACGCCCTACTGTGCCGCTCACTTTTCCGAGCATAGTTCTTTATCGGCAATTTTTTCCGATTCTATAGGCTCTTGTCACTCTTCTGGCGCTGAGCTGGTTCGTCTAATCCGAATGCGCCTGTAAAAAGCATTGACACTTCTGCCTACTAAATTCGCAAGAAATGCTCTTAAAAAAGTTTGCCACACAATCATCTAAACAATGATTTACACACCTCATTTCAGCTTCAACGATGCCATTTCTCACTCCGCCCTGCTCACTTGGCTGCGAAGGCACGGAGCTTGCTCAAAAGGCCGCGAAATTTGTGACTGTTGCAGAAGTTTTAAAGGCGGTTCATTATGCGTCGATTGCCCATAGCTGTTTGCCTAGTAATTGGAACTCTAGGCGCCTTAGGATTTGCTCCTCCCCATGGACTCGACCAGCAGATTCTTTCGTCAAAAAAAATCAAAAACTGGGGCCTCATTAATGCGATTGAAAGCCAGCCTCCCTCTCATATTCACGCTACCGAAGCATGGAAAATCGAAGAAGGCAGTCGCGATATAGTCGTTGCAGTGATTGATACGGGAATTGATCCCAATCACAAAGATCTCTCAAAAAACATCTGGCAAGATCCAAAAATCAAAAACAATCGTGTTTATGGGTGGAATTTTATTACTGATTCTGCAAATCCATCCGATGACCACAATCACGGCACTCACGTAGCAGGGATCATTGGCGCAATAAGCGATTTTGATTCAGGCGTGAGTGGTGTTGCTCACCATGTATCTATCATGGCAGTGAAATATTATTCTGAAGCTAATACAGGATCTGTTAATCTTCGTAATACGGTCAAAGCAATCCGATATGCTGCTGACCATGGTGCAAAGATCATCAACTACAGTGGAGGCGGCCCAGAGTTTTCTCCCGAAGAATACTCCGCCATTCAATATGCCGAATCCAAAGGGATCCTTTTTGTCGCAGCTGCCGGAAACGAACATAAAAACGGTGATATCGCAGAAAACTACTATTACCCTGCGGCCTATCAACTGCCCAATATCATCTCAGTAGCAGCGACCGACATTCATAATCGACTGCTCTCCTCATCGAACTGGGGACCTTCCCGTGTCGATGTAGCTGCCCCTGGAGAAAATATTTATAGCACCCTCCCCGGCGGACGTTACGGCTATATGACGGGAACATCCCAAGCGACCGCATTTGTCAGTGGATTAGCAGCGTTATTGCTTTCTCAAGACCCTTCTCTGAAACCACAACAACTCAAGTCAATCATTCTTACTTCGGTAGATCCTCTTACTACGCTCAATGGAAAGGTTGCCGCAAATGGACGAATCAATGCCTATTCGGCTCTGATGGCTCTCAGGAGCAGATCCTTTGATAAAAAACTGGGTGATAAAAAACTGGGAAAACTTGAAGCAATGGCACAAAATCCTACCTCATTTCAAAATCTCCTGACAGTTTCAACAAGTCTTACTTCGCAAAATTGATAACTAGCTCTAGCACTGCGCCGTTCTTCAGATTAAGATCTTTCGAACCCAACGTGATTCGAAAACTGAAATGGAGAATCGGTCGGTTATGGCTTTCCCTTGGCTGACGCTTGCATCTGCACTACTTATTGTCGCTTCGTTTCCCCCATGGGGATTTTCTTTTCTGATTTGGGTCAGCCTTGTTCCTTGGTTTTTTGCACTCAATCGAACTTCTCACTGGAAGCAAGCCGTCATTCAGGGACTTCTTCTTAGCTTTTTTATCAATCTATTTGGCTTTTTCTGGATTGCCTCTGTGCTTCACGAGTTTGGAGCACTCCCATGGATTCTCAGCATCATCGGATTTTTGCTTTTTTCTTTGATCGTTCAACCTCAGTTTATTTGTCTCGCACCCTTCATCCGAAGAAGTTTTAATTCAAAGCAGCAGCTCTCGAATCTTTTAGGAATCACCCTCCTTTATTCTGGAACAGATTGGCTCTTACCTAAAATCTTTAAAGACACACTGGGTCATGCCCTCTACTCCTCTCCTAATCTTCGACAGGTTGCAGATTTAGGAGGAGCTCCTCTACTGACTGCTCTCATTTTTTTAATCAATGGGACGATTTATCGAATTTGTAAAAAGAAAGCTTTTCTTGCACCATTGATTTTTGCCCTGTTGATGCTCACTGCTGCTCAAATCTATGGTCAACACCGACGTGTTGAAATTGAAAATCAAATTAAGAAACCAACACTTTCACTCCAGGCTTCTGCGATTCAAGCGAATATCGGTGATTTTGACAAAATCGCTGCTGAACAAGGCATGTTCGGTGCGGCAGAGAAAATCTTAGATAGCTACTTTTCTCTCTCTGACGCAGCTTTAAAAATGCCGCAAAAGCCAGACTTTCTAGTTTGGCCAGAGACAGCCTATCCATCCACTTTTCGTACCCCTTCTACAGCGAACGAACATATTCGTGATCAAAAAATAGATACTTTTGTTCAATCCCGTCAAACCTCTCTTTTATTTGGAGGCTATGACCACTCAGAAGGCAAAGATTATAATGCTTTGTTTGCACTTTCTGGATCCAATCCCCTCCAAATCTATCGTAAAAACATGCTCCTTCTTTTTGGTGAATACATTCCAGGAGCAGATCAATTTAAATTCATCCGTGACGCATTTCCTCAGGTCGGAAATTTTGGAAGAGGCAAAGGCCCTGATCTCCTTTCGATTCCTCTTGCACGCAGCCCGCAAGGGCGTGTGCTATTTGGACCAGTGATCTGTTACGAAGCACTGTTTCCAGAATACGTGATTAAAGCTGCTAACAAAGGAAGTCAATTTATTCTGAATATCACCAATGATTCGTGGTTTGGACCTTATGGAGAACCACCACTCCACCTCGCGTTAGTTTCTTTTCGAAGTATTGAAACTCGCCTTTCTCAGCTGCGTTCGACAAATACAGGAATTTCTGCACTCATTCTCCCTAATGGAGAAATCACACATCCCACAGCGATTGGTGAAAAAGAAATCCTCAATGTCAAAATCCCTATTCTTGAGCCCATTCCTACACTGATCAAAAAATGGGGTGATTGGTTTGGGCCTTGGGCATTTTTATTAGGATTAATGATCCTGATCAAATCTTATTTTACATCTTATATTGTTCATCTGCTCCACAGGCATTATTAACAGGGCAGATCATATTATCCACTCCTCCACCCTCAGTTTTTGAGAGCGAACAAGTAGAATCTTCGTCAGACCAATTCCCGCCCAAAGATTCGCAAACTTCAACATTTGCAGAAAACTGTTCTAATGAAGAGCAGTTGATAATTTTCTGATTATCAGCACTCAGTGTCAGAACGACATTTTGCCTAACTTCTTCAGTTAGGCCGTTAGATGCCCCAGTTATATTTTTATATTTAACAATAATTGAAGCAAAGTAGCTTATGGTATTTCTTTTAATATATTGAACAACTGACGGGCTTTGTGGCAGTCTACGAGGACCTATTTCAATAGAATCTATTTTCAGTTTTCCATATTTTTGATCTTTAATGAGCTGAATCTGCCCATTCGACAAGCCATCTACACCTGCTAATCCATTCAGGGTAATTGTACCTGTTGTTGTAAAAAAATTGGTAGCTACAGGAATATTTGCATTACTATCTGCAGTTAATTTGACAACACCACATCCTGTTGACTTGACAAGAGCCGCAAGCTCATCGCTTAAAGAAGCACTATCTTCTTTAGCTTCTGTTAAAACCTGTTGTTTTTTTACCTCAATAAAAGCATTCATTGCGCCCATAATCACGAAAATCAGAATACTCGACGCAACCATGATTTCGACTAAGGTCATCCCTTTTTCATTCAAATAAATCATCCGGGAAGATTTCATATCAGCTTGTCTCGCTCTTCTCAAAATCTACATCTTGTATTGAATATCCGTACCACAAAAATCATTCATCGCGCAAATCATGCTATTACCTGATGAAGTTACTGATGGCAAATCACATGACATATTCTCTTCATCAAAATTACCTGAAAGCTGCTGACAAATTGACCGGGTCGTCGCCAGAAATCCTACACTTTGACAAGATACTATTTTATTATCCTGAACTTTAACAAAAACAGGAAACATCGCTAACATAGGGACAGAATTCTGATTGTATTTACTACTTACTCTGATCGATAAAGAAGCAAGATAATTACTATCAACACCTTTTTGAACAAATTTCACGGACATCCCGCTAATACTCTTGAAAGCCTGCCCTTCGGAAGTACTTGGGTCATACATATCTTTATAGAGCTTTGGGTTAAATGGTCCAATAGAAATCGAATCAATTTTCAATGATAGATATTGAGAACCTGCTCTGAGCACATTATTAGTCGTCCCGAGAGAAGGTGCCGTGATACCTTGTAATATAGGATATGTGGTCCCATTGACTGAAAAAGTAACGCCACCACTAGAAGTAAGAAGGTTTCCGGAACTTAAATCCTCAATCCCGCAATTGGGCTGTGCTATGATAAATTTCATTTCACTTGTAAACTCGTGATCACGCAAAATTCGGAGATTTCGCATCGCTCGACGATCAATAAAAAGCTTTGCTTGACTAAAAAGCATAAAGACGCCAATAAGAATGACAGCAGAAAGCGTTACAACCGTCACCAAAGCGACCCCTTGAGTATTGATCAGCAGTGATTTGTGATCTTGCTCTTCAAGAGAGAAAGATTTTAACGTGCCTGGTTTCATTATCGCTCCGAGAGTTCCTGCCTGAGCATTTTATTTTCTTTTTTAAGCTCTTCGAGCTGTAATTTAAGTACATTCATATTTTGATTCATTTCGATCATCTGTCCGTACATTTCTTTAATGCCCTCAAGTGCAACGGCCGAAAGATCGCCGTAAGAGATGGACTTAAGATGGTCCGGATGCTTTGAATCTGTAAAAACGACTTCTGGAAATACCTGCTCTACTTCTTGTGCGACCAGCCCCACTCGTCTGTGATTAAAAAGCTTTTCGCGCTCATCCGGATTCTTCTTTAAAGAAGCAATCCATTCAGGACTGAGCGATTCAAGCTGCTTTTCGTCAAATTGATAATAAACTCCTCGAAGCCTCATGATTTTCTCAAGGACATCTGTCATCGCAGTAACATCTTTTTTTGCGCGAAGATCTGAGGTGGCAGTTACTGTTGATGCTGTCAAAGTACCTGCGCTCACTGTTCCTGAAGCTGTGATACTTTGAACAGTCATCTTACCAGTAACTTGTGTGTCACCAGTAACTTGTGTGGCACCCGTCAACTGCACAGCACCGAACTTGCTTGTACCCATTACGGTTAAATCTTTCTTAAATAGAGCATTTCCGGCGAATCGACTTCCATCACCCACTTGAAGAACTCCTGACGAAGGTGCACCAGATAAACTTACGGCACTCACACTAAAGGCTGCGCAATCACTGGCGATTAAGCATGCATTCTTACCAATGGCAACGACATTTTCACCTGTGGTTCCGTTATCAACAATTGCAAAAGGACGCTTACTGTTGTCACTGCCTGGACCAAGTTTTAACGTACTCTGGGCATTTACCGTATCCTTGGTAATTGAAATTGCGTCTTCGGCATTATTCGACCCTCCATCATCTGTATCAATGCCGCTGATCGCATCAATATAATTACAACTTTTTTCCTGCAATGTTTTATCACTCTTCATTTTTAAAAACTTCCAACCGCCCCCATAGTAGTAACAAGCACCTGCTTTTGTTTGGTCTACGCTAAAGTTAGTCTTAGTGCATGAGCCGGTGGCACTATCAAAGAAATTACATGGTTTTACGCAGGAAAAATAGGTAAGAGGCGTTGTGTTCGTCACTTGACAACCAACAACGGTTAAGCCGGTAGTGCTATCAACCGTCTGCGCCACACTATAGCTTTGAGGGATTTGAGAAATAGAGGGACTATACCCTGTCGATCCAATAAGTCTAAATGTTTTTCTCACTTCTCCAGTGCGGGCTATCGCCATGACTCCACCTTTGCAAATGATCGGGGACTGTTTTCCATCGGCTTGATACTGCACGTACCACGAACCCTTATAACTCTCGCCAGGGGATGCTGATTTTTTAAAGTCGGCTGAGAGATTAGCCGCTAAAGCTAAACTCGAGTCTAAATTAACGAGCTCGCAATAATTTGCTTTAGTAGGGTCAAATTGACACGGCCTCGGTGCTCCCGATCCAACTCCACCATCTGTTCTATAACATGAATTTAATTGCATATTCAATTTGTTCAAAGACTCTGAAAGACCTGAAGAAGAAAGTGTAAGTGGAACAGTACTGTCACTCTTGCAAGTAGATGAGTCGTATCCGACCTCTGCACAAGCATTCACTACGTCGTTTGACTTGGGCCCAAGATGGGTTTGATTCGTAGTGACCTTTGCCGACATTTGAATACCTTCAGAACAGGACCATTTTGGCGTAAATGATTTTTTATTGCCATTGGGGTCGACCTCTAGCGTCCCAATACTCCAGGCCCCATTAAAGAACATGCACATGTTTTGTAGTTTTTTATTTTTATTTATATTAAGTTGTCCTAGATCATTATTCATGCACTGCATTACTTTAGGCCTTCCAGAACCAACCACTCTTCTACATTCAGCTGGAACTGCACCTGTGATCACTGCTTGAGCCCATTGTGAGTGGATCATCACGCATGCCATCAACACTAGAGTTAATCCAGTAAGGTGCGCGCATTTCTTAATAACATATTGAGAAACAACTAGGGCATATGACATATGATCCCCCCCCTGAGTTTTTAGTAGACTATAATATTACAATATAAATAATACAGATATAAACTCTAGCGTCAAAGAATTAGACAGTCGAAATAAAATTAACTGCATTTTTTAATACAAACCGGGACTCTCAGAGATAAAGATCAATATTTTCAACTTACTTTATCTAATTAGTTCAGCTGGCATGCACTCTGCTTTACTTCTAGATCATGAGTCGAAATGTAAAATTATTTTCCACACTACTTTTCGTAACTCTGATGGGCTGTGGGGGCGCAATCAGACCAGTAGTCCCCACTGCACTTGAGAGTTCTTACCGTTTGAGTGCGTATACTTCGACTGACGATCAGTCTTCTAGCAATTACCGTTGTCCGTCGAATCCGAATGTGATTCCTGATTATGATGACAGATTAGATGGAACAGGTCAGTACTCTGTATGCACTCACAGATCTTCTGAGTCTCAGATCTTGATTCAGGCAGATTCGTATCAAAATGAAAAGCTCTGCATTTTTCCGGCTCAGGTCATCGATTCAAAACATATCTATGTCAAACCTGACACTCAAACAGGAGCTCCATGGCATCAATGCATTCCTCAAGCAAACTCAGGAATTTTTGCTGACTTCACCGGAATTCAATACAATGCGGTCTTCATCATAGATGGTTCTGATGAATACCAAATGACAAAGTGTTTAATTGGCGGAAACTACTATGCTTGCCCTCAATACTCGTTTGGGCAATTTCGTTAATTCTTAATGAACGAGACGAGATGAAGGTTCTTCATTCAACCCTACCCCTAATTCTTGATCTCCAATTCGATAACGATTGACTAAAGCAGCATCTCGAGTAGGAAAAGCATCGATAATTTCAATCTGATCTTCTTGATCTGATTCTTTAGCAATAATCACGTACCAAATTCCAGTAGGCTTCTCTTCAGGGTAATGTCGAATAAAATGAAAAATTCGAACAGGATCTTTTTTTCCAAACTGCAAAGTCCAAAGCTCACTCGGAGACTCCAAAGTTTCTTCTAGAAAGCTCTGATAAAGCTCGAATTCTTCGTGAGTGATATCATTTTTAGATCTTTCCTGATTCACTTGAGCCAGATAGGTTTCATCTGCCGTCCAATCGGAAGCCAAGTGATCACTCGGAGCATGTCCCTTTGAAATATTTGCTTTTGTTTCTGGGGATCGAACTTTTTCAACTCGCTCCCCTTTTCGGTAGTCATTTGCCAGAGCAGGATTCTTAGTCACAAAAGAAAGAAAAAGAAAACTCGGCTCACCCCTCAGAAAAAAGCAAATACAGACCGACCAAACAGGCTTGCTCGCAGGCATGAATTCCGAAATAAGAGTGTAGCGATAATCACCTGTCAGAGTCTTTTCTCTCCAAATCTCATCGGATTCTTGAAGAGTGATCCAACGTAAATGAGCAAAACTCTCTCTCTCTTGGGCGGTCAAGTCATTCGTAGAAAATCTTCTTTGAAATCGTTTTTCTAACCGCTCGACTTCAGGTGCGAAAAACTGGGAGATACATTCCTCTGAACAGAAGATCCTCCCGATCTCCTCTTCTACAAAAAGTGCCCGGTCTTCTTGCTCAAGGACTGTGTTACAAAATTGACAAGCATAAGTAGGAACACTCGTTTTGCTTGTTTGAGCGACCTGTGCTAAAGAGGTCGTCCCTCTCTTCTTTTTTCGCCTCTCAATGCCCTTCTTGGTTGAGGTACGTTTCATATTTAAATTCTACCGGGGAGCTCCGCGTAGAGTCAAATACTCTTCTCTTCGGACAATTAATTAATTTTTCTATAATATTAAAGCCTTATAGCTCATGCTCTGAGATTATTCATTGACTAACTCTTCGATTTCCTGAAGCATGAAGCGCAACCGAGAATGCAGATCGTTCAATGATTTGAGACTGCCTTTGAGACTCTCAATGGCTTCATTGTAATAAGACGAATTCACGTAGGTTGCGCTTGGCTTCTGGTGCAGATGAGCTGTTTTAAGAACCTGCCCTGAGTACAATTTGCGACTCACAGGAATGGGCTGAGCAGCTGCCTCAGCTTGAGCGACTTCTGGGTGCCCTTCTTTTAATTTTTTATTTATTTTATAGAGATTTAAATAAAGAAACGTAAACTTTTCATTCTTATCCTGATTTGCTGACATCTAAAACAACTCCTTACCACTTCAACACTGCTATACTTAGGACTGAGGATGGCGAGAGCCTTTCCAGCAGTACCGCTTCCCTCACTAAGTAAAGCAATGCCGATGCCAGTCAAAAACAGCGATTTTTTACTGTAACTTTTTTTGCAGAAAGAAATAAAACTAAGATCTCAACAACTTAAAATGCAGCAGTTAAAACATCTCCTCGTGGTGCTGACCAACCCTTAAACACCTGTCAGCACTCATCTGGACACTCAATTACTCCTACACTATCTCAAACTGGTCTACAAAGTTGTTCTTTAGATAAAATTAGCGAGCCGCTTTTTTGGCGTTAAATTTGCGCATTTATAGTTTCTTATGAAGCTAAAATGCCCA
>Ga0172367_10002229_pt1 | contig 26827 bp, 21 predicted proteins | sample Lak10m_FD_114542 | JGI IMG/M metagenome (GOLD analysis project Ga0172367, IMG submission 114542) | Freshwater microbial communities from Kabuno Bay, South-Kivu, Congo - kab_022012_10m | ecosystem: Environmental > Aquatic > Freshwater > Lake | place: Democratic Republic of the Congo: South-Kivu...
GACCATGTCATGCACCTTGCCGAAGAGCGCCTCCACGTCCGCGCGCGTCTTGCCCTTGATGGTGCTGGTGAGCAGCGACGCCGACGCCTTCGAGATGGCGCAGCCGGAGCCTTGGAAGCTCGCGTCCTTCACCACGTCGCCGTCCATCACGAGATAAACGGTGTAATTGTCGCCGCAGAGCGGGTTGGTGCCGTGGGCGACGCGGTTGGCGTCGGGCAGTGCCTTGAAGTTCCGCGGGCTTTTCGCGTGCTCCAGGATGACTTCCTGATACAGGTCGTTGAGGTCGTCGTTCATGGCGTCTCGTCGCAAGTGATGGTGGCGGACTCTCGCAAGGGATTCAACTCACGGCGCATTCAGCCGCTTCAGCACCCCATCCGTCCGCTCATCAAAAATCTTCCGCCACTCCGGGGCCACGAGGCAGTCGCAGTCCTCCTGCGCGTAGCCCGTGTTCTTCCGCTGCGCCTCGGTGGGCAGGTAGAAGAGGTAGCCGTTGGTGTAGCCGGCCACGAAGGTGAACCTGCCCGGCGCGCGACTCTTCACCGCGAGGCCCAACTCCACCGTCAGCTCGCCGGGGAACGTCACCATTACGAAATCGCCCACGCGCAAGCCGGACATCTCGGTCTCCAGCGCGGCGTGCCCGGCGGCGACGGCCTTGGCCTGATGCATCTTGAGCAGCGCGAGGTTCACCTGCAAATGCTGCAGCCGCTCCATCGCCTGGATGTTTTGCAGGTAGGCCTCGACGTTCGCGCGGTTCTCGGCGTCGAGCTTCGCCAAGGCGTCGCGGCCCTGCGCCTTCTCGTGGAGGTAGCCGTAGTTGTGATACGCGGGAAAGTCGGGCGAAAGCCTGTGCTGAAGAAACAGCGGGAGAAATTCCTTGAAGTTCAGGCTCGTGCCGCGAAACGACTTCACCAGCCGCGCCTGCTCGCTCTCAATGGCCGCGATGCGTTTTTCATAATCCGCCGCGCGCGGCAGCGACACCGCCTCGCGCACGACGCGCAGCGGGCTGGCCTCGCCGGTCTTGATGCCGCGCGCCGCCCGCAGCGCGCTCAGGCCGAGCAGATTGCCGTAAGCCTCCGCGTCGTGCGGATGCTGCGTGGCCTTGTAGAGCGACGGATTGATGTCGCCCGCGCAGCCCTGCACGAAGAACGCCATCACGCCCTCGCCGAAATTCTCCTCGATGACCTTTGACGCGAAGCCGGGAAAATCCGCCGTGTTCCCGCCCGCCGGCACGCCGTGAATGGGATGACAGGCGAAGTTATAGACCAGCGCGAAGGGACGGCCATCCATGCGGTCGAGGCGCAGCAGGCCAATCTCCGCGTCCACGGGGCCGACGCCCGCCACGTCCTCGTCGCGCGGCGTCGCGTAAGCGCGGCGGAGGTCCAGCTCGCTGCCGTCCTTCAGCTTGAGCCGGCGATTCTCCATGATGCGGTCCTCGCGCCCGCGCCCCGCCCCGGCGCGCACGGGCACGAGATTCTTCGCCGCCTCCTTCACGGCCTGCACCGTGAGCGCGTCCGTGTCGCGGCGCACGACGCTGTGGCAATGGCTGGCGTTGACGAGCACGCTCGCGGGCGGAATGCCCAGCTCCCGCTGCAACTCCGCGCGCACCTTGCCGAGATAATCATTCCCAATCCGCCCGATGCCGCCGATGGCCACCGCGTCCACAGTGACGAGCACGACGGTGGTGGAGCCATCCTTGAGCACCAGCGCCTTCACGTAGGAAGGGTCGTTCACCGGCCCCGCCGCGCGGTCCGTGATGTCCACCTTGGCAACGCCGGCGAGGAGCTGGGCGGCGTGTGCGGGCCCGGACGCAAGGAGCGACAGGAGCAAGGTGAACGGCAAGAGTAACGCGGTCTTCATTGGCTGCTCCGCAAGATGTGAATCTGCTGGCTAGCTCCCTGAACGTGAATTGCATCCGGTGTCCAGGAAAGCTGAATGGACTCCGGCCAAGCGTCCTCATGCTTCGCCATCTCAGTAAGCGGAGGCCGAATGTAGCGTTCGAGAAACACAGCCATCGTTTTACCTGCTTTCGAGTCCATGTGCGTCCAAGCATTCGCTCCGACATAGTGTTTGCCTTGGTTCGCATTGAACGCAGCAATGAGTTCGTCCAGGCGCGGCGAAGGCGTTGGGTCGAGCACAATGAGGACGGGCGTCAGACCCGCAGCCCGGGCTTCGCGCGGGAAGGAGAGTTCTTCGCCGAAGCGGCCTTGCCCGCTGGCGGCAATCGTCACCCGCAGCTTGAACTCGTAGGCGAGTTGGGCTTCGCCGTCGTAACAATCAATCTGGCGACCCTCGCCAGTCGGTTCGCCCTGTTCGTTCAGGCGCTTGACGGGGGAATTCTTTGAACCGACCGCCTCGCCGCCAAGACAACTCGCCAGCACCGGCTCAAACAGATAGCCCGTTTCTTGTGCCGCGCGGTTGTCCACGTCGAAAACCCATTTGCGCCAGACCAACCACGACGCAAGCAGTCTGTCGTCCACGCCGCCGAACTCCAGCAGGCTGCGCGGGCCGATTTGGTTCATCGTTGGCTTCGGCTGGGTGGAGAGAATGCGTTGATACTTGAGCCGGCGTTTGTGGAGCGTCGCGAGGTTCTCGAAGTAGAGCCGGAAATCTGGCTCGTGTTCAACACAGCCGGCGAGACTCTCCACAAGGGCAGTGGCGGGAGGACTGTCCGCCTGCGCGGTCTGGAACCACGCCAACGGCAACCGGTAGTAGTCATTGCTCGGCGGTGGAGACGAGAGTGGCGGCAACTTCGAGACCGACGCGGGAAAACCAAGGTCGCGGCAGCATTGCACCAGCAGGCAGAACAATTCGGTCTCGGAAAGCGTGATGCGGTCGTCGCCGTTTCCGAGGATTCGCGCGGCACTGAACGGCTTCTTGATTGTGGCAGGCACGGGCATGGTTATTTCCTCGGTTGCTCCAGCAGCACCAGTTGTTCATCTCGCGAATCCAGCAGTTCCGTCAGCACAAACTCGGTCCGAGCGAGCGCCGGACTCATTCCCTCCGAACGCGTCAGACAGAAGCGGAGCGACGGATGGTCGCTGCCAGCGTAGGTCGTGGTGAAGCCAAAACCCCGCGCGATGTGCTCGGCGACAGTCCGTGCCAGCAGCGGGGGAATGGCGTTGCCGATTTGCTGGATGCGGCTCGCTGCGCTGCCCGCAAAGACGAACCCATCCGGGAAGGTCTGCAACCGCGCGCATTCGCGCAACGTGAGCAGCCGGTCCTCGGTCGGATGCACGAACTCCCGCGTCGCAGCACTCGTGATGGTGAGGCCAGGTTCGTCGGCAAAGAGCCGCTTCAGCCCGTGCGGAGCACCCCCGCGCCGCTCGACTGGCGTGCCGTCCATCACCCGGCGAAAGGCGCGCCGACGAAACGACTCGTGCTGCAAATGCTCCGGCAAGTCCTTCATGGTTTGCCCCGGTCGCAAGCCGCGCACTCGCTCCAGTTGGAGGTCCGACAGCGGGGGCCAGTCGTGGTCGGTCACGGTCTTCGCCTCACCGCGCAGATAGGCTTGCAACTCATTCTGCGGCGGCGTGCCGTAGGTCAACGCGCGTCCCGCGTCGTGCGTCGCAGGTGGCAGGTCGCTGACGGCCGTCGAGAACGTGACCTCCCCTTTGCGGAAGATGCTCCCGGAAAATCTTGTGGCCGGCTCGGGGAAAGTGAAGTCATGCCCCAGCCGGTTGCCGACGATGAGCACGCGCTTCCGCCGCTGCGGCACGCCGTGGCCCTGCGCGTAAACCTTCTCCACGTTCACCGAGTAGCCCGCCTCCAAAAACGCCGCCACCGCGTCCCGGACGTGCGTCCCTCCCGCGTTGGTCAGCAGACCCTCGACGTTCTCCATGATGAACCACTTGGGGCGGATGCCTTCGAGCAGCCGCACATAGTGTCCCAGCAGTGAATTGCGCGGGTCATCGCCCGCTTTCACACCCGCGCTGCTAAACCCCTGACAGGGCGGGCCGCCGAGCAGCATGTCGAGTTCGCCAGCACTTAGCTTGGCGTGATGCAGAATTGTGTTGGCATCCAAGTCGCGAATGTCCACCTTCTCACACCGCGTTCGCACAAAGTTACTGCGATAGGATTCCACAGCGTCGGCATCAATGTCGGCGGCAAAGCGAACACCGTAGCCTGCCTGAACAAATCCCAGTGAGCATCCGCCAGCGCCGGCAAACAAACTGACAGCAGTTGGTCCTTGGCGGGGCGCAGTTTCAGTTCTATGAGGTCGGCCAATCACAACGCTCGATGGTTCACCCTAGTCACGCATGACGGCGAGACTAGCTTGCTTCCGCTGGTAACTCGCGTTCATTTCTTCTCAATGAGTTCTTCCAGCCGCGCCCAGAGCACCTGCTCCAGATGCTCGCGCACGGGCTCGACGGTGATGCGGTTCACGATTTCGCTGGCGAAGGCGTGGGTGAGCAGGCGGCGCGCGTCCACTTCGGCGAGGCCCCGCGTGCGGCAGTAGAAGAGCGCCTCGTCGTTGAGCTGGCCCACGGTCGCGCCGTGCGTGCACTTCACGTCGTCGGCCAGGATTTCTAGCTGCGGCTTGGCATTCACAGTCGCGGTGTCGGTGAGCAGGAGGTTGCGGCTGGTTTGCTTGGCGTCGGTCTTCTGCGCGTCCTTGCGGACGAAGATTTTCCCGTTGAACACGCCGCGCGAGCTGCCGCCGAGGATGCCGTGGTAATACTCGTGGCTGCCGCAGTGCGGCTGCGCGTGGTCGGCGATGGTGTGGTGGTCCGCGAGCTGTTTGCCGCCGACGGCGTAGAGGCCGTTCATCACGCAATCCACACCCTGGCCGGTCATGACGAGGTTAATGTTGTGCCGCGCCAGCCGCGCGCCGGTGCTGATGCTGTGCGAGAGGAACCGGCTGTCGCGCGCGAGCGTGGCCTGCACGGTGGCGATGTGAAACGCCTCCAGATTCTCCTCCTGAAACTTCGCGTGCTCGATGTGCGCGCCCTCGCCGACGGCAATCTCCGTGACGGCGTTGGTGAAGTGCGCCGCGCCGCCGAGGCTGACGTAGTGCTCGACGACTTTCGCGGAGCTATTCGTGCCGGCGACGATGAGGTTGCGCGGCTGCGCGGTGTTCGCCGCCTCGCCGGGCACGCTGACGAAGAGCAGATGAACCGGCTCGGCAGCGACGGCGCTCGGCGCGAGCGCGATGAACGCACCGTCGGCGATGAACGCGGTGTTCAGCGCGGAGAAGCCGCTAGCGTCGAGGCCCGCGTGGTGCGCGAGTTGGGCTTGGGCGACTTTGTCACCACTCGCGAGGGCGGCGGCGAGATTCGTGATGGTTACGCCCTTCTGCGGCGCGGGGAGTGTCGAGAGCGCGGGGGCGAAGTGGCCATTCACGAAGACGAGGCGCGAGCCTGTCCAGCCGGGGAAGGCGAAGGGCGCGAGTTCCTGCGTGGTCACTCTGGCGTCCGCTCCCGCAGCGGGCTTGAAGGTGAGTTTTGTGACAGGCGCGACGTTGCAGTAAATCCAATCTTCGAGCTTGGTCGTGGGGAAGCCGAGTTCCGTGAAGTGCGTCACGCCATTGCGCCGTAGCGTGCGGAGCCACTCCGGGCCGGGCGCGGAGTTGGCGAACGCCTCGGCAGCGGCGAGATGGGGAGGCGTGGCGGCTTGGAGCTTGGTTTGGGTCATGCGTCGTTCAGAGGAAGTTGGCAGGCGAATGGGGGCAGACGAATAGGGAGCATTCGCTTGCCCCCATTCGTTTGCCGTTCTTCGCGGTCATAGTCGTTTCGTTTGCCGGGTCGGAGACCGGCGCTCCGGTTACTTGCCGTTCTTGCCGATGAGCCAGTCGTAGCCCTTTTCTTCCAGCTCCAGCGCGAGGTCCTTGCCGCCGGACTTGATGATTTGGCCGTTCCAGAGCACGTGCACGAAGTCGGGCACGATGTAGTTCAGCAGGCGCTGGTAGTGGGTGATGACGATGGTGGCGTTGTCGGGGCGCTTCAGCTTGTTCACGCCCTCGGCCACGATGCGCAGCGCGTCGATGTCCAGGCCGGAGTCGGTCTCGTCGAGGACGGCGAGCTTCGGGTCGAGCACGGCCATCTGGAAAATCTCGTTGCGCTTCTTTTCGCCGCCGGAGAAGCCCTCGTTCACCGAGCGTTTGAGCATCGCGTCGGGGAGTTCGAGCAGCTTCATCTTCTCCTTCACGATGGCGAGGAAGTCCACGGCGTCCACCTCCTCCTGCTGGCGGTGCTTGCGCTGCTCGTTGTAGGCGGCGCGGAGGAAGTAGGTGTTGTTCACGCCGGGAATCTCGACGGGATACTGGAAGGCGAGGAAAAGTCCCTCGCGCGCGCGGTCCTCGGGCGGCAGTTCAATCAAGTCCTTGCCGTCGTAGGTCACGGAGCCGCCGGTCACGTCGTAGCCTTTGCGGCCGGCGAGCACGTAGCCCAGCGTGCTCTTGCCGGAGCCGTTCGGGCCCATGATGGCGTGGACTTCGCCGGGGCGAACGGTGAGGTTGATGCCCTTGAGGATTTGCTTGCCGTTGATGCCGGCGCTGAGGTTTTTGATTTCGATTAGTGGTTGGCTCATTGGGAAATGCTTTTTAGCCACGGATTGAACACGGAAGAAACACGGATGAAGACAGGAGAAAACGCCCTGCTTCATGTCTTACTCTCTCCGTGCTCAATCCGTGTTTCATCCGTGGCTAATAATTTTGTGGTTAAAATACCCGGCGCTGAAATTCGACTTTGGTGCGGCCGAAGTTGATGAGGAGGCCGACTTTGATTCCGGTGGCTTTCAGTTCGTTGAGGAGTTGTGGCTCGTCGTCTGGGTTGTATTCCTTTGCGACCTTCAGTTCCGTAATGACGACTTCGTTCACGAGCAAGTCGGCGCGGAACTCGCCAACAACGACGCCTTTGTAGAGCACCTTGATGGGCGCTTCGATTTCGGCTTTCAAACCTTGCCGCTGTAGCTCGGCCTGCATCGCCCGCTGATAAACGGATTCAAGAAAGCCATAGCCCAGCACGCGATACACCTCGAAGGCAGCCGCGATAACCTTCTCGGTCACATCCGCATGGAGCAATTCCGTCTTCATCCGTGTTTCTTCCGTGTTCAATCCGTGGCTAAAAATCAGCCCACGCTGCCATCGAGACTCACCCCCAGCAGTTTCTGTGCTTCGACGGCGAACTCCATCGGCAGCTCGCGGAAGACTTCCTTGCAGAAGCCGTTCACAATCATGTTCACCGCATCCTGCGTTTCGAGGCCGCGCTGGTTGAGGTAGAAAATCTGGTCCTCGCCAATCTTCGACGTGCTCGCCTCGTGCTCGACCTGCGCGGTCGGGTTCTGCACGTCAATGTAGGGGAAGGTGTGCGCGCCGCATTTGTCGCCGAGCAGCAGCGAGTCGCACTGGGAGAAGTTGCGGGCGTTCGTGGCGCCCTTCATCACCTTCACCTGGCCGCGATAGCTGTTCTGGCCGCGCCCGGCGCTGATGCCCTTGCTCACGATGGTGCTGCGCGTGTTCTTGCCGATGTGAATCATCTTCGTGCCGGTGTCGGCCTGCTGGAAGTTGTTCGTCAGCGCGACGGAGTAGAATTCGCCCTGCGAGTTGTCGCCCAGCAAGATGCAGCCGGGATACTTCCAGGTGATCGCGGAGCCGGTCTCAACCTGCGTCCAGGAAATCTTCGAGTTCGCGCCTTTGCACAGGCCGCGCTTGGTGACGAAGTTGTAGATGCCGCCCTTGCCCTCCTTGTCGCCGGGATACCAGTTCTGGACGGTGCTGTATTTGATCTGCGCGTTGTCGAGCGCGATGAGTTCCACGACGGCGGCGTGGAGCTGGTTTTCGTCGCGCATCGGGGCGGTGCAACCTTCGAGGTAGCTGACGTAAGCGCCCTCGTCCGCGACGATGAGCGTGCGCTCGAACTGACCGGTGTTTGCGGCCTCGATGCGGAAGTAGGTGGAAAGCTCCATCGGGCAGCGCACGCCCTTGGGGATGTAACAGAAGGAACCGTCGGTGAAGACGGCGGAGTTCAATGCGGCGTAGAAGTTGTCCGTGTGCGGAACGACCGAGCCGAGATATTTCTGCACGAGGTCGGGATGTTCCTTCACCGCCTCGGAGAACGAGCAGAAGATGATGCCCTGCTTGGCCAGCTCGCCCTTGAAGGTCGTCGCGACGGACACGCTGTCCACCACGGCGTCCACGGCCACGCCGGTGAGGCGCTTCTGTTCGTTGAGCGAGATGCCGAGCTTGTCGAAGGTCTTGCGCAGCTCGGGATCCACCTCGTCGAGCGAGTTGAGCGCCTTCTTCTGCTTCGGCGCGGAGTAGTAGCTGATGGCCTGATAATCCGGCTGCGCGTAGGTGACGTTCGGCCACTTCGGCTCGGTCATCGTCTGCCAGTGGCGGAAAGCCTTCAGCCGCCACTCGGTGAGCCACGCCGGCTCGCTCTTCTTCGCCGAGATGAAGCGGATGACATCCTCGCTCAAGCCCGGTGGGACGGTGTCGGACTCGATGTTCGTGACGAAGCCGTATTTGTAGTCCGTCGCGACGAACTGCTCGATGGTGTTGAGGGATTCGCTCATGGGAAGCTGGGTCTAGCCACAGATGGGCACAGATGAAACACAGATGGGAGAATGCGCGGAAAAGGTGGCCCCGGAATCACACGAATGCACGCGAATCGAAAAGGCCAAGGCAGACGCCTTTGGCAATCTTGCCCCTCTTCCAATCTGTGTTCCATCTGGGTTCATCTGTGGCAAGGAAAATGAAACTACTTCGCCTTCGCCGCGCAGTCGGGGCAGAGGCCGTGGAGGTTGGTCTCGATGTTCTTCAGCCGGAAGCCGCGCGGGAGTTTGATGTCGGCGTCCGCAGGCGAGATGGTCTGGAGGATGTCGTGAACGCTGCCGCACTCGTCACAGTAGAAGTGCGAGTGGTCCTGCATGTTCGGGCAGTAGCGCGTCGCGCCGCGGTCGAGCGTCACCTGCCGCACCATGCCGCACTGCACGAGCGCATCGAGGCAGTTGTAAACCGTCGCCATCGAGATTTCCGGCATCTTGGACTTCGCACGCATGAAGACCATGTCGGCGGTCGGGTGATCCATCTTCTCGCGCAGCACCTCGTGGACTTTCTGGCGCTGCGGAGTGACGCGCAGCCCGCTGTGGGCAAGACGCTCGTTCAGGTTGTTTTCCGGCGGGGATTTGGTCGCGGCCGCATTCATGACTCGAAGGTAGCGTGGCAGTCCTCCGCGTCAAGAGTTAGAATTATTCTAAATAGAGCCAATGTGGCCCCTTTCCGCCCAACAGGCTCAGTTGTGGCTGGATTCCTGCCTCGCGCACCGCTAGAGAACTGAGACCGATTATGAAACTCGCCATTGCCTGTTGCCTCCTTGCCGCGCTCCTCTCCGTTGGCTGCCGAAAAAAGAAGCCAACTGGCACGGAAGTCGCGAATTCCGAAGTCATGCCCGCAGCGGCGGCGGGTAATGAGCCAGGCGGGGCCAGCGGCAGCGTGGTGATCACACAAGCCCCACAGGCCGTTCCGACCCTCAAAGGCGTCGGAGCCAATTCCGACCATCCACTTGCCAAGGCACCACCCGCTGTGGGCATGAAGCTCGTTCAGGTTGTTTTCGGGCGGGAGGCGGTCACGACCGCGTTTAAGCGGGCATGAAGGCAGTGCGAGGCGGGGCGGCAGGGTCAGCCTTTGAAATTGTTCTGAATCGGAGCGCGATAATTTTCTTCCTCCGCGAGAGATGATGTCTTGAACCTTGCAACCAGGAGCAGCTTCGGCAGAGTTTGTGCGCATGAACTCTGGCCCTTATTTCAAATCTCTCCTCGTCGCATTAGCTTCAACGGCCCTCGTTGTTGGTGGGTGCCGCAAGGCTGATGCTCCTGCCACGCCACCCCCAGGCTCACCGGCCGCCCAGGCGCTGAATGAAATGGACCAAAGGCTGGCCAGTGGAGATGTCCAGGCCCAGCTTCAAGTCCTGAGTCAATTGCTACAGGCGTGGGTGATGACAAAAAACAGCTTCCCGGCCACAGTGGATGAGTTTGTGCAGGCCAAGATGATCGCCAAGGTGCCCGTCCCTCCCGCCGGGAAGAAGTTCGCCATTGACCGCCAAGGTGTGCGGGTCGTGCTGTCGGACCAGTGACGTCGCCTGTCACTGCGTATCCCACAGGGCGATAGGGTCGCCCCGGAGGATCGTTGCCCCAGTGGTGGGGTGTTGGAAGCCAAACTGGCTGGCGGGGATGAAATCAGCGCGGCCATTGATAAAAATGGCGCTCGCCCGTCCCACATGCCGGTTGAAAACCCGCTCGCCAAACGTGCCTCCGGAGGAACCGTAGCCGCTATACCACGGCTCGTTCCAAGGCGAGCGCCACAGAATCGTGCCGGAGTAGGGATCGTTCGGCTTCCATTGATCCGGGTTCAAGGTTGGGCTGGGCGTGGAGGCCTGGCTCATGTTGGCGGAATCAGCCAGCACGATCGTCTTCTCCGGATTGGCAATGGCGTGTTCCTTGAGCGAGTTGTTGCCCGTTGGGATCCAGTAGCCGAGGTCCGGGTGGTTCATGCCAATGCCAAGCCCGCCCCCGGTTTTGACGCCGGGGCATCGGAAAATTTCCCTGTTTCCAGCGAGGTGCGGCAGCAACAGATCCGGCCACCACACGTAGGTTCCGCCGTTCGGGGCCACCGGATTGGGCACCGAGAAGTTGGCCCGGGCCAGCTCGACGATCTTTCCGTCAGCGTCGTCGCTGTAGAACTTGTAGGCAAAGGCGATTTGGCGTGAGTTGCTCTGGCAGCGGGTGCCCATGGTCTTCGCTTTGGCCTTTGACAAGGCCGGCAGAAGCATCCCGGCCAGGATCGCGATGATGGCGATGACAACGAGCAGTTCGATCAGCGTGAAGGCGCCGCGTGAACACGGCCGGTTTACTTGCATAAGGTCAGCATCAAACACAGACGCCGGGCCGTGGTGAATGTTTCGGAGTATTTCCATTTGCGCTGGCATCCTTCTCGCCCTTCACCGCACTTTGCGCCGTGCCCAAGTGGCTCAAGTTCATCCTCGGCCTGCTGCTGCTCCCGCTGTGCGCGGGGGCGGTGCCGGCCTTGGTCAGAGTCGCGCGCGTGAGCGGCGAGGCGTCGGAAGTCTGGGTGCCGCTCGGGGCGGGAGCGGCGTGCTGGCTGGTGGTCTTCGCGCTGCTGCCCAAGCCGATGTGGATTTACGTGGTCGGGCACGAGCTGACGCACGTCGTGTGGTCGGGCTTCTTCGGCGGCAAGGTGAAGAAGTTCAAGGCCACGTCGCAGGGCGGCGAGGTGGTCATCACCAAGTCCAATTTCCTCGTCGCGCTCGCGCCGTATTTCTTCCCGCTCTACGCGGTGCTGGTGGTGCTGGTGTTCCTCGCCGGGCATCTCATCTGGGGCTGGGCGCGGTGGACGCCGTTCTTCCATCTGCTGCTCGGCGCGGCCTACGCCTTCCATCTCACGCTGACGTGGCACATCCTCCAGACCCGGCAATCCGACATCACGGGACAGGGCTACCTTTTCTCCGGTGTCGTCATCTTCCTCGGCAACGTGCTGGTGCTGCTGGTGGGCATCCCGTTGCTCACGGGCCAAGGGCGCTTGCTCACCGTGCTGGGCTGGTGGCTGGAGGCGACGGGGGCGTTGCTGAGGCGGTTGAGTGCACTGCTTTGAGCCGAAAGAAGACAACTTCCAACGTTCAACTTCCAACACTCAACGTCCAAAGGGCGTGCTCTGGACATTGGAAGTTGAGCGTTGGACGTTGGACGTTTCTCCGCTTTGGCTTTGGCATTCCACTTGTGAAGAATCTCCTACCGCTGCCGCGTCCGCCTGCCTAAACTTCCACCAGCCATGAAACGACTTTCGCGGACGCTGCTTCTACTCGCCCTGTCGTGCGCCGTTTTCCCCGCCGCCTCCGCTGCGCCGGCCATCTTCGACCGCACCAACCTCGTCGCCTGGTGCATCGTGCCGTTCGACTCGAAGAAGCGCGGCCCCGCCGAGCGCGCGGAGATGGCGGCCAGACTGGGCTTCAAGCACATCGCCTACGACTGGCGCGCGGAGCACGTCGCGGAGTTCGAGACGGAGATTCTGGAATACCGCAAGCGCGGGCTGAACTACTTCGCCTTCTGGTCCACGCACGAGGAGGCGTTCAAGCAGTTCGCGAAGCACAACCTCCGTCCGCAAATCTGGATGACCGTCCCCAGTCCCGCTGGCGCGACGCAGGCCGAGCGCGTCGGGAAGGCGGCGTCGCAACTGCTCCCGGCGGTTCAGCGGGCGGGAAAGGCGGGCAGTCAGTTCGGCCTCTACAACCACGGCGGCTGGGGTGGCGAGCCGGAAAGCATGATCGCCATCTGCGAGCTGCTCCGCGCCAAGCACGGCGCGACCAACGTCGGCCTCATCTACAACCAGCACCACGGCCACGACCATGTGGACCGCTTCGCCAAGGTGCTCGCCACGATGAAGCCCTACCTGCTTTGCCTCAACCTCAACGGCATGACCCGCGACGGCGACAAGCGCGGGCAGAAGATTCTCCCGCTCGGCTCGGGCGAGCTGGATTTGCCGCTGCTGAAAGTCATCGCGGCGTCCGGTTATCGCGGCCCCATCGGCATCATCGGCCACACGCAGGACGACGTGGAGCAGCGCCTCCGCGACAACCTCGACGGCCTCGACTGGCTCCTCCCGCAGCTTGATGGCAAACCGGCTGGTCCGAAGCCCAAGTATCGCACCATCGCCCGTGCCGGCGGCTTCCAGCCGCCGTCCGTGGTGGCGGCCAGCACGGCAGAGCGGCGGCTGGAAGCCGCCGGCACAGGCCAGTCCGCTCCGCCGTCGCTCTCGAAGGAATTCGGTCACGCGCTTGCCGGTGGCTTTGTCGAGGAAGGCAAGGCCGCCTATCGCGAGTTGCCCATCACCGTCGAGTTGCGCGCGCAGGTGCATTCCAAGAACGGCTTCAACATCCTCGTCGCCTGCGACCCGAAGGCCTCGGCGCAGCACTGGGAGCTTTACACCTACTCGGGCAGCGGCGTGTTCAGCCTCTATATGCCGGGCAGGGGCGGGGAGTTCAAATCCTCCGCGAACATCTGCGACGGCCAGTGGCACGCGCTTGCCGCCATCATTGAGCCGGCGCGCGTGCGGCTCTACGTGGATGGCAAGCAGGTGCTCGACGCGCCCGCGAAGCCGCTCACCGGCACGCCGAAGCCCGGCGGACTGGCGTTCGGAAAGCTCGTGGAAGGCGGCCTCGGCTGCGATGGCCTCTTGGATGACATCCGCATCTCAAAGGGCGTGCGGGAAATCAAGGGTGTCGCGAAGGAGCCGCTGAAGGCGGACGCGCAAACCCTCAGGTTGTGGAACTTCGATGACCGCCGTGCCGGCGACTTGCAGTCGCCGTCTGTGGCTGCCAGCACGACCGTTGAGCGGCGACTGCAAGTCGCCGGCACGAGCGCGTCGCCGACTCCACCCGCTCGCAAACCGACGCTCATCTACACCAAGCTAGCGACACGCGAAGCGACCGAGTCAGCCACGACGGTCGCGACCTTGAAGCGACTCCCCGCCGCACGCCTCGCCTCAATCCACGCCCTTCCCGCCGCACCCACCCTCAAGCCCGACGGCTCTGCCGACGTGACCGGCGCGAAAACCATCACGCTCCCCAACGCTCAGTGGACCACGCTCGACGCCTCGGCGAAGTCACTCCTTTTCACCCTCCACGCGGATGCTGAACGCGAGGTCACGTTCCGCATCGGTTGCAAGCGGCCCGTGCAGACCAAGTTTAACAACGGCCCGATGCCCTCCGACCTCGGCCCGCCGGGCTGGCTCGCCGGGCAGATTGGCCACATCGCCGACCCGGTGCCGTTCCATGTGAAGCTGCGCGCGGGCGACAATTTCCTTTCCCTCACCTTCACCGAGACGGTGCCGTTCCACTTCGAGCTGGACCCGCTCGGGCGCGACCTGCGCGAGCAGTTGAACGCCCGGCTCACCGCTGACTTCCCGCCGACCGGCGAGGCGCGCTACTGGCGCATCGAGACCGTCGCGGTGCCCAGCGGCGTCGCGCTCGAAGTCGGCGGCCTGGCCTTCGCGCCGGATAACGCGCTCATGGTCTGCACGCGACGCGGGGAAATCTGGCGTTACTACTCCGGCGCCGTGCAGGCCGAGTGCGCCAAGCCCGGCCTCAACCGCGCGGCGATGCTGAAGGCCGCCGTCACGCCTGCGAGCTCAGTTGGTCCGCCTCCTCACGTCGGCGGCTACGGGGATCGCTGGGAACTCTTCGCCACCGGCCTGCACGAGCCGCTCGGCTTGCTCTGCGGCAAGCCCGGCGAAGTCTTCGTCGTGCAACGCTCCGAGCTGACGCGCATCGCCGACACGGACGGCGACGGCAAGGCGGACTTGTTCGAGACCCTCGACCAGAACTGCGGCGTCTCCGCCAGCCAGCACGCCTACATCTTCGGTCCCGTCCGCGACAAGGCTGGCAACCTCTGGGGCGCCATCTCCGGCATCGGCGTGAGCGGGCCGGGCAAGTATTTCGGCTGGAGCTTCAAGGTCACGCCCAAGGGCGAGTTCATCCCCGTCAGCAGCGGGCTGCGTTCGCCCAACGGCCTGTGCATGACGCCCGATGGCGACCTCTTCATCACTGACAATCAAGGCGAATGGGTCGGCACCTCGCCGCTGCATCACGTCAGCCCCGGCGCGTTTCACGGACACCCGGCGTCGCTCAAGTGGGAGCCGAACTTCAAGGGCGACGCCACCAAGGCCGAAGACCTCGCACGCATCCGCAAGCTCCCCGCCATTCAGTTCCCCTACGGCACGATGGGCCAGTCCCTCGCCGAGCCGGTGGTGGACACGACCGGCGGGCGGTTCGGCCCCTTCGCCGGGCAGATGTTCGTCGCCGACGAGAGCAAGTGCATCGTTGTGCGCGTGGCGCTGGAGAAGGTGGCCGGCGAATGGCAGGGCGCGTGCCTGCCCTTCCGCAGCGGCTTCCAGGGCGGCAACAACCGCGCCGCCTTCGCGCCCGACGGCAGCCTCTTCCTGGGCCAGACCGACCGCGGCTGGGGCAGCACCGGCGGGAAATCCTTCGGCCTGCAACGCCTCATGTGGACCGGCGAAGTGCCCTTCGAGATTGAGACCATGAAGCTCACCCGCGACGGCTTCGACGTGCGCTTCACGCGGCCCGTGGACCGCTCCGCCGCCGCCACGCCCGCGAACTGGTCCCTCTCGCACTACCACTACCTCTACCGGCAGGCCTACGGCTCCCCGCAGCAGGACATCACGCCCGTGAAGGTCGCCGCCGCCACCGTCTCCGCCGACGGCCGCACCGTGCGGCTGAAGCTGCCGGAATTGCGCGCGGGAAAAATCTACGAACTCCACCACGCGAACCTCCGCGCCACCGACGGCACCGCCCCGCTGCACACGGCGGCGTATTACACGCTGAATCGTGTGGGGAGGAAGTAGGGCAGTTTTATGCGTCCCCCCCTCGAAGAAACTTTACGACGCTCTCTGCGCCGTGGCTTGCGGTGAAGAGGCTGCAAGTGAGGATGCTTAGTAGCGCCTTCTTCATCAAATCAACGTCACTTCGTTTGAAATTCCACCAGTCGGTATCTTTGTCGCTTTCTATCAACTGAATGTGCACTCGATTACGAAGGCCACGTAAATGGTTGAGGTCCTTGTAAACCTGTGTGCCAACCCCCATCAGCTTTCTCTTCTCAACTTTCGATAACATCCACTCCAGCGTCATGTCCACGTCCTTCGGACTTGAGGCCTTTTCCTCCACCACGACGCGGATCCGTCTCCGGTGACCGCCGTCGTAGAACTCGTTGCATTTGAGGTCACGGAGCTTTTCCCACTCTTCGGTTTTGTGGGCTCCGTTGCTCTTCAGGGTAGCCCACAGGATTGCTTCGATGACACCCATCGCACCGATGATGAAATGCTTCTGAGTCAGAGTTGTGACTGTGCCATGAAGTTCCTTCGCTTCTAGTATGTGGTTTAGATACTGAAGATACTGGATGGTGTAGCCGAGGTTTTTTAAGAGTGCGCGACGATGTTTCAATTTATCATCGTCTGGGAATGCGGTGCCGAGGTAGGCAACGATTGAGTCAATGCTGCAAGGACAGTAGAATCCTTCAGTCGGAGAGTTCATCAGCTTTGGAAACTGCTCGGCTGTCTTTGAAACGCCCTACATTTCATCTCTTGGAAACTAATTCTGGCGAGGATGATTCGCGGTCAGAAGTTGTCAACGCCAGGCCTGACGCGTTTGAAATCGTTCCTCCTCACCCCGGCCCTCTCCCGCCGGGAGAGGGAGGAACGCCGTCCGCGCTGGGTCGGAGCCAGCGCGCAGCGTGACACCGCGCGGCTCCGGAGCTGTTCCCTCTCCCAGCGGGAGAGCAGCCACGAGCTGCCAAAGCCCGCGATTTCAGCCCCTGAACTTGGGGCCGCGCTGCTGCGCGGCCTCGGCTTGCTGAGGTGCATGGTGGCCGACCAGCAGGTCGGCCCTACCCGGTTCAGGGGTAGCCGCCACGGCCCGAACGCCGCGCATTAGGACCATGAACCGCCGAGATTTTCCCACAGATTCAGGGAGGCCAGCAGATGGGGGTCTCAATCGGTTGGCCTCCCTGAATCTGCGGGCGGTTCAGGGTGAGGGAGAACGGCCACGAAGTGTTTTAAGTGAGCAGATTCACCAGCGCGCAAGGCAGGGCGGGGTGTCCGCACCCAGTCCTCGGTAGCTCGACATTCCAATGTCGAGAATCCCCCGCCCCCGATTCGCTTCCGAACTCGACATTGGAATGTCGAGCTACGCCGCCGCTGGCCGCGCTCAAGCTGAATTCTGCTTCCACGCCGCAGGCAGCTTCGGCCGACGGGTTGGCCCCAGCTTCAGATGGCCCAGGATGCACGCGACGAACTTGTCCATGTTCAGCGGCTTTTCCAGAAAGTCCGCCGCGCCGAGCCGCCGGGCCTCTTTCCGGTTCGCCGGGTTGGTGTCGCCGGTCATGAAGACGACCGGCACCCGCCGGAGCGCCGGGTTCGCCCGCACCTCGGTGACCAGGTCCAGCCCGTTCATGCCGGGCAGGCGGATGTCCAGCAGGAGCAGGTCGTAGGTCTCGGTGTTCAGGATGGCGAGCGCCTCTCGGCGGTGCCGCAATGCTCGGCTTCGACGCGCCGCCAGCCGAGGGCCACCTGGATGCTTTGGGCGAGGAGCGGCTCGTCTTCGACCACGAGCACGCGGGCAAGGGGCTTGGTCATGCGGGTGGAGCGGGGGAGGGGAAAGTGGTTTGCCTTCGCGGCGCGCGGCAGGATCAACGCCCTTGGGTGTGAGCTTTGCGGACCATGCGACAAACCCTCTCAGAGTCGCCGCAGTCAGTGCTTCCGCACGAACTTCTGCGCGCGTTTGCCGATGATGTCGCCGGCGTAGATGTTGCCCTGCGAGTCGAGGGCGAGGCAGTGGAGCCAGTTGAGGTCGCCGGGGCGTTCCTTGTCGTCCTCGCCCTTGGGCACGGTCCAGACCTGCGTGGCGCGGCCGCTGGGATCGAACTTCATGAAGACCTGGTCCTTGGGCGGGCAGCTCAGGGGCGCGCCGGGATACTTGGGGTCGTTGCGCCACGGCATCGGCGTGGAACCGCAGACCCAGACCTCGTCCTTCGCGCTGACCCAGAAGCCCCAGGGGACGATGACGTTGGCCCAGGAGTCGAGGAGCTTGCCGGCCTGGCTGAAGACCTGCACGCGGACGTTGTTGCGGTCGGCGACGTAGAGGCGGCCCTTGGAGTCCATGTCAATGGCGTGCGGGATGGAGAAGTGCTGCGGGCCGGTGCCGAGGGTGCCCCACGAGCGGATGAACTTGCCGGTCTTGTCGAAGTGGACGACGCGGTTGTTGCCGTAGCCGTCGGAGATGAAGACGTCGCCGTTGGGCGCGATCACCATGTCGGTGGGCATGTTGAGGCGCTTGGTGTCCTCGCCCAGCTCGCCCGGCACGCCGAAGGTCTGGAGGAGTTTGCCCTCGGGCGTGAACTTGCGCACGACGTGGAAGCCGACATCGGAGAGCCAGATGTTTCCCGCGCGGTCAATCTTGAGGTGGTGGGCGTTGCTCACGACGCCGTCGCCCCACGCGCGGATGAACTTGCCGTCGGCGGCATAGACCTGCACGGGGTTGTTGGTGCGCGTGAAGATCCAGACGTTGTCCGACTTGTCCACGGCGATGCCCGGCACATGGCCGAAGTGGACGCCGGCGGGGCGCTTGGGCCAGGTGGGGTCCACCTCATACCACGGGGCGAGGTTGACCTGCGGGTATTTGGATTCCGTGGCCGCCGCCTTTTCCGAGGCGGTCTTGGCCTGCTGGGCGGAGCCGGTGTGGAGGGTGAAGGCGAGGAGAGCGCAAGCGAGCGGGAGGCGGAACATGGTGTTCATGGATGCGGGGTCAGACTGCGGGGAGGCGCGGGGGAATTCAAGTGTGAGCAGGTGAGAAAGCGGGAAGGTGTGCAGGCGAGAGCACGGAGCCGATGCTCGCTTTCCCACTCTCCCACTTTCCCACCTGCTCACTTTCTCTCCCGCGCCGGCTCGATGTGGACGAGCACGTCGCGGACTTTCGGGAGCTGGGCGCGGAGGTGGTCCTTCACCTGATGCGCGATGGCGTGGGCGCGCTCGACGGTGAGCTGGCCGTCCACTTCCACATGGATGTCCACGAGGAACTGCCAGCCCATCTTGCGGATGAAGCACTTCTCCACGCCGCGCACGTCCGGGACGCTGGCGGCAAGGCGGCGAATTTCCTCCACCACTGCGAGGTCGGGCGCGGTGTCCATCAGCTCGCCGAACGCCTCGCGCACGAGCCGCCCGCCGTTCCACGCGATGACGCCCGAGGCCAGCAATGCCGCCACATCGTCCGCCGCCTCGTAGCCCTTGCCGCCCACGAGCGCGACGGCGATGCCGATGCCCGCGAAGAGCGAGGTGATCGCGTCGCTGCGATGATGCCAGGCGTCGCCCTTCACGGCGGAGCTGTCCACCGCGGCGGCTTCGTGGAACACATGGCGGAAGAGCGTCTCCTTCACCAGCACGACGACGATGAGCACCACGAGCGTCCACGGCGCAGGCGCGCCATGCGGGCGGAGGATTTCGCGGACGGAGTTGACGGCGATCCAGAGCGCCGCGAGCAGGAGCATGGTGGCGACCATCGCGGAGGCGAGCGGCTCGGCCTTGCCGTGGCCGTAGGGATGATCGGCGTCCGCCGGCTCCGCCGCGATGACGAGGCCGCGCCAGACGATGAGCGAGCTGAACAGGTCGGCGAGCGACTCGACGCCGTCGGCCACGAGCGCGTGGGACTGGCCGAGAAAGCCCGCCGCCATCTTGCCGACGGCGAGCACGGTGTTCACCACCATGCCGAGGAACGTCGCGCGCAGACTGCGTTGGAGGCGCGGGTCAGGCATGGTGGGGAGGGAAGGTGAGAAAGTGAGAAAGTCGGAGAGAAAATCGTGCGAGAGTGCCTTCAGTTTACGGCTCGCGCACTTTCGCGCTTTCACACTTTCTCATCTGCTCCGATCAGCCGGCGATCATCGCCTCGCCCGGCTGGAGCTTCATGCGCTCGGGGTCGAGGCCGTTGGCGCGGCAGAACTCGCGGTAGGCGTTGGGGGAGATTTCGCTGGGCTTGATCTCACTGCGCCCGCCCCAGAAGACGTTCGTGTAGCTGACGGTGATGCCGAGGCTGGCGAGGTGCGCGTCAATCGCCGCCTTGTGCGCGAGCACGAGCGCCTTGTCCGTGCCGTGCGCCACGCCCATGACGTTCACGTTGCGGAACTCCGGCCCGCCCTCGCGCCAGTAGGCGTGCGTCATGATGTGATGCCGGCCGACCTCGCGGCCCGCCTCGATCTCGCGGCCCGGCGGCACCGCCCAGTGGAAGAGCGCGTTGAACTTCGTGACCTTCTCGCCGGTGGCGAGGGTCTTGACGTGTTCGAGGAAGGTGGAGAAGCGGCCAATGATCTTGCGCTCGTTGAAGTCGGCGGCGACTTCGAGAAAGGTCTTCAACGGCACGCCGGCCTCGGCGGCGCGCGCGGCCCAGAGGTCGGGAACAAGTTCCTCCGCCTTGAACTCGCGCTTCACGGCTTCGAGGATGCGCCACTCCAGTTCGTTCAACGTGACCATCGCCACGTCGGTCGCCTCGGCGGGCACGTCGGCCTTGCTGCCCGGCTCCATGCCGCGCCGCCGTGTGTGGCCGACACCGAGCGCGAAGAGCTTCTTGGCCGGCATGAGCCGGAAGTGCCCCGCGCCGATGCGCTTCGCGAGATACTCGCAATGGCGCGGCATCGAGTAGCCGGCGGGAATCTTCAGCGTGGTCCACAGTTTGTAAGTCGAGCCGGGCGTGGCGGCATCCGTCGAGCGCGTGACGACGTGGCCGGAGAAGGGGTCGTTGGCGAAGAGGTCGTCAAACGCGGCATCGAGCCGCTCCTGCGGGACTTCCCACGCGACCAGCGCGCCCTGCGCAAGGTTCGTGGCGAGCAACGTCTGCCTAACGCGGCGGATGACACCCGCGCGCAGCATCGCCTGGATGCGCTCGATGACCACCTCGACCGACAGCCCGGTCTGCCGCGCGATCTCGCCGAGCGGGTCAGCCTGAAAGCCCTGCAACTGATCTTCGGAGATCGAGAGAATGCGGTGATTGATCGGGTCGGCGATTTCAACCGGGATGGTGGCCAGGCTCATGATTTGGGTGTCAGACGACAAATGCAGCCGCAGCATTCCCGACGCGCAAGGGAGCTGCCAGCCACAATTTTGCCCAAAGTCAGCCGGATTCTGGCGGCTGGCGAACGTAGGAGACGACGTGAGGAGTCTCTGATTGAACCGGAACGGATTCGCCAAAGCCGGAACGCCGCAGTTGAAAGTCACAGGTTCCCTTTCAACGCTGAGGCGCGAGGACGCGGCGGTGCGCGGAGAAGCGTTGAGGCTGAAGCACCAAATGGTGAATGAAATCCGCCCCTGGCACGCTTTGCGATTCTCCGCGCCCTCTGCGCCTTTGCGTTGAGCGGAACGCCCGATTGCCTGAATCGTTGGCTGAGGGAGGGGAAAGTCAGAGACTCCTCACGTCGTCTCCTACCCGGCGGAATCAGTTCTGCTTCGCCGTCCACTGCTCCGCGTAGCGCCGCAGGTCCGCCTGGTTCGGGAGGCCGAGCTTGAGGACGATGTTCTGGCAGACCATCGGGAGCGGCAGCGGCTGGTGCGCGAGGCGGCGGGAGATTTCCTCCGGTTTGCACCCGGAGCCAAGGAGCTGGAGCACGAGCCGCTCGTCGTCGGTCAGCAAATCCTGCCGGTTCCACGGCTGGTTGCGGAACCGGGTTTCAATCTCCTTGAGCGCCTGTCCGGAGACTGCCGGCGTGCAGAAGAACCGCCCGGCCATCGCGTCGCGGATGGCGGTGACGAGGAAGGTGGGCGCGGACTGCTTGAGCACGTAGGCGGCGGCCCCGGCCTCGGTGGCCTCCTGGATGTAGCGCGGCTCGTCGAAGAGCGAGAGCACGATGAGCAGCGGGCGGGGCGTCTGCTTGGACAACTCCCGCAGCAGGTCGAGGCCGCCGACCATCGGCATGACGATGTCCGTGACGACGACGTCGGGCGGGGATTGCTCGATGAGGTGGAGGGCTTCGAGACCATTGGCCGCCTCGCCGATGACGCGGAAATCCGGCTGCGCCTGCAACAAACCCCGGATGCCCCGCCGCACGAGCGGGTGGTCTTCCACGATGAGGATGCTCGTGGTCTTCATGTGATCGGTGGCGGGCCGGCCTTCGCGAAGTCAGCCGGCCGCAGCATCCGCGTGTCCAGGGTGGTGAAGGCCGGCGGCTCGGGCGGGCGCTCGTCCGCGAGTGGAAACTCGGCGACGAGCCGCGTGCCCTCGCCGACCTGCGAGGTCAGCGTGAACGTGCCACCCAGCAGCCGCACGCGCTCGCTCATGCCCACCAGCCCGCAACTGCCCTCGCGGCTCAGGCGGCCGCCGCGCAGGTCGAAGCCCTTGCCCTCGTCCACCACCTCGACGCGGAGCAAGCGCTCATCGGCGCAGATGGTCACCTGGGCCTCCGCCACGCCCGCATGGCGCGTGACGTTGGTGAGCGCCTCCTGGACCGTCCGGTAGGCGGCGGTCTCGATGTCCGGGTCGAAGCGGCGGCCCTCCACGTCCTGCTGCCGGAAGTCCACGCGCAGGTTGGAACTCGCCGCGATGCGCTCGAAATACCATTGCAACGCGGAGAGCAGCCCGAGGTCGTCGAGCAGCGCCGGGCGCAGCTCCTGCCAGAGGTTGCGGATGAGCGCGGTGAGCTTCTTCAACGCGCCCCGCCCGTCGGCGACCGTCTGCGCCGAGGGCGTGCGGCCCGGCTCCTCCAGCGTGTCGAAGACGTAGTTGAGCACCGTGAGCGTCTGGCCCGCCTCGTCGTGCAGCTCGTGCGCGAGGCGGCGGCGTTCGCGCTCCTGCGCCTCGAGGAGCCGGTGCGACAGCGTGCGCAGCTCGCCGGCGGCGTGATGCAACTGCTCGTTGGCCTGCTGCAGCTCCGCCGTGCGCTCCAGGACGCGCGCCTCCAGCAGGTCGCGCGCGTGGCGCAGCGCGTCGGCGGCCTCGCGGATGCGCAGGAAGGAGTGGACGCGGGCGACGATTTCCGCCGGCTGGACCGGCTTGGTGAGGTATTCGTCCGCGCCGAGGTTCAATCCGTTGATGCGGCTCTGCGGCCCGATGGCCATGCCGGAGATCAGGATGATGAACACATCGCGCGTCGGCGTGGCGGTCTTGAACTCGTGGCACAGATTCCGCCCGTCCCCGTCTGGCAGCATCACGTCCAGGAGCACGAGATCGGGGCAGCGTCGGGCGACGGCCGCGCGCGCCTCGGCGGCGGTGTGGGCCTTCGCGACCTCGAAGCCCTCGTCCTCCAGCACATGGACGAGCAGTTCCACCGTCGCAATGTCATCATCCACCACGAGCACCGGATGCTTCGGTGGCAACGGGCTTGCCGGGCGGGCGTCAATGGATGGCACGGCGGTTTCCTAGCAGAACCCGGTTCCTTGGAAAAGTCCGAAACGGACGGTGCCGGACATCGTCATGGGCCGCCCCCCCGCTCCCGCCATACCTGCTCACGAACCGGGAAGCCGAACAGGAAGTGGGCAGGAACATTGAGGGCAGGAAAATTTCAGCTTCAATTTTCCTGCCCAAAATGTTCCTGCCAACCTCCCGGTTCATGGAAAACTCGACCTTCCAATGTCGAGTCCTGGCGGCCCCCTCGCCTTCGACCTTGGAATGTCGAGCCACGCCCACTGCGCCGGGCGATCTCAACGCTCGTAAATCCGCGCGGCTTCCGTGAAATCCTTCACCTCCGCGCCCGCGCGGCCGGAAATCATTTCCAGCTTCAGCCGCCCATCGGCCTGCAACTGCGCGAGCACGACGCCTTGCACCACGTCCGCGTCGTGGCGCACGGTGCGCTGGCCGGAGGAGCCGAGCTGGCCCCAGATGAGCTCGTATGTCACGAGGCCGTCCGCTGCGCTGACCTTGGCCGGGTCGGGCGCGTTGCCCTTCACCCAGAACTGGCGTGGCTTGCCCTCGTAGTTGCCCAGTGAAACGACGACGTGCTCCGGCTCGACGTGGTGATACACGAAGGCGACGTGGCCGTCCCAGTAGTCGAGCCGGCGGTTCAGCCCCGCGTAGCCGCCGCTGTCCGCGCGATACCAGTTGCCGATGAGCCGGCCCGGCCCGTCGTAGCCAATCTGCCCGCCGAGCGGCTTCGCCTTGCGTGGGTTCAGAGCGAGCAGCTTCCCGCGCAACGGCTCGTCCACGTAGTCAAACGGGTCCACCGTGTGCGGCTTCCACGGGTCGCGATGAAGAAACTGCTCCAGCCGCGCAAAGCCGGGGCGCGTCACGCTCGTGTCCACCAACGCGAAGTCGAACATCCGCTGCACATGGCCGATGACCTGCCCGGCCTTCACCGGGATGCGCACGTTGAACGGCGGGCCGGGGCGCAGCGGCTCGCTGACCGCCTTCAGCAGCGACGCCTCCAGTTCCGTGACGTGGTCGTAGTAGCTCCAGCACGTCGCCGAGTGCTCCAGCGTGAGCTTCAAGTCCACCTCGCGGTCGAAGACCGTCGGGTCCGGGTTGCCCTTGGGCCGCCACTGGATGACGACGAGAAAACCATCCGCCACCGCGACGACGTCCGTGCGGCGAGGCTGGCCCGGCGACGACTTGGGCACGATGTAGAGATGGTCGCTGGGCGTGACGTGACCGCTCGCGGTGAGGCCCATCGGGATGATGCGCTCCATGTCCTCCAACCGGAGCGAAAGGTTCTGCAACCGCACCGGTCCCGTGCCCGCCGCGCGTCCCTGGCTCCACATCTGGTTTAACGCCTCCGCGGTGGACTTCGGCGCGAAGGGCCGCGGGCCGCCAGAGTTGCTGGGCGGGACTGACGCGCCCGGCGCGGGCTGCCTGCGGCTCCGCGCGCTGGCGGTTCCTTCGCGCGGCGGGCCGGTGACGGCGACCAGCCAACTGCCGTCCTTGAGCTTCACCGCGCCGGGGTCTGCGCCGGGAACTCGCGAGGAACCCGCGCCGGCTTCCCATTTCACGCCGTCCGCACTTGTGACCGGCCACGGGCCGGCACCCGTGCCGAAGAACGCCAGCCGCCCGCCGTCACTCTGCATGTTGCCCAGCCAGCGGCCTTGGCCGGGCATCGTCACATCTGCGACGCGCTCGAAGTTCAGCCCGTCCTTGCTCACGGCGTGGTAGCCGCTGCCGCCGCGCGGCGGCTCGCGGCGCTGCTCGTTTGCGCGCATTTCCGCCGGCGTGCCGTTGTCGGGCACGATGAGGTGGAACACGCCGTTGTGCAGCGCGGCGGCGCAGTCAATGACGATGCGCCCCTCCAGCGCGAAGCGAACGCCCGGCTCGAACTCGTAGCACAGGCCGTCGCGCGAGATGGCCGAGTAAATCGCCGGCACGCTGCGGCGGAAGTCCGGGCTGCGGTTCGACGTGAAGTAGAGCCGCACGCGTCCATCCGGGAGCGGCACGAGCGTCGGGTCGAACGGCCGCGCCAAACCGGCCTCCAGGTGGTCCACGGCGATTGGCTCCGGCTTGGTCCAGGTCCGCCCCTCGTCCTTGGACAGGCACACGGCCACGCGGTCGAAGTTGCGGTTGTCGTCCGCCGGGAAGTGCTGGAACGCCGCGATGAGCCGGCCGTCCGCCAGCCGCGCAAGCGTCGGCACGCCCGCACGCCCGAAGGTCGCAAGCTGCTCCGACCTGCCAGTGCCGAGGCGATGCACGAGCACATCCTGGTCCCACGGGCCGGGCTGGCTGGCGCGCGGATAGCCGACCGGGGAAGGGCTGTCAGGCAGCTGGGCGGGGACGCTGGTGGCGACCAGCAACAGAATCGCCGCGCCGACGCGGAAACCCATGGGGGCAGAGGGCGTGTGCATCTGACGGATTTAACGCCTCCGCCGCAGTTTGGGTCGCGGCAATTTGCCGGGAAGCAAATGGCGTGCGGCCCAACTCTTTGAAGCCGCCTGCTTCAAATTCTTCGGCAGGAAGCCGCCGTCCTGCGCGAGCCAGCGCCCCAGATGTCCGCGCAACGCTGCTGGCAGATGGCAGGCCAAGGCCCCTTGTCCGGCGGGGAGTTCAAACCGGCTGCACCCGCCTACGCACTGCGTCGGCCGGACTGCCGCGCCCGCCAGAGCAGCCAAGCGGATTCGTCGGCGAACGCGGGCCGGCTGCCGTAGGCCGCGCCGCCGTCGCCGCCGTCGCGCAGCGCGAGCGCGCCCCGGTTCAGCAGCGCCTGCGGTGCGCGCTTCGCCAGCAACTGGACCAGCGCGGCCAGCCGGGGCGGCAGCTCCGGCGGCGCGTGCTTGAACAGGTAGCCCCACGCCAGTTGCGCGCCCTCCGTTTGGAAGCGCATGGCCCCGCCCGTCAGGAAAAGCTCGACCAGCCACGGAAGGTTTTCCTGCAGCGACGTCCGCACGTCGCGGACAATTTCCTGATGAACGCCCTGCACGGGATTGTAGGCGTGCTGCTTCTCGTAGGTGACGGTCTGGGCGATGTCGTATTGGCGGACGGCTCCGACGGCGATCAACGCCACATGCGCCCACGGCACGGGCACCAGCCGGCCCAGCGGGTCACAAATGCGCAGCACGTCATCAGCCACCTCGATGCGCCGGGTGAACTTGGCGTCCACCAGCCGCAACTCCTCGGCGGGCACCACCGCCGTCTCAACGCCTGCGGAGCGGAAAGCCAGTTGCAGGGCGACCGCCTTTGGCATGGCCAGGTTCTTGAGGAGGATGCCGTGCGCCTCGCGGACCAGCCGCAAAGCGTCGGCTTCGACGTAGCCGGGCACCAACGAGAGCGCCCGCCGCCATTGCATCTCGGTGACGGGCGGCGGTTCAAGCTGGACCAAACAGGCGCTCATGCGGGTCTCCGCGCGGAGGCTATTTCAAATTCTCCGGGTTCAGCCCGTGCAAATCCTTCGGCAGAAAAATCCCGTCCTTGCGGATCAGCTCACCGTCGAACCAGACCTCGCCGCCGCCCCATTCCTTGCGCTGGATGAGCACCATGTCCCAGTGGACGGCGGAGCGGTTGCCATTGTCGCAGTCCTCATAGGCCTGGCCGGGCGTGAAATGCAGCGAGCCGGCGATCTTCTCGTCGAAGAGGATGTCGCACATGGGCGACTGGATATGAGGGTTGAAGCCCAGCGAGAACTCGCCCACGTAGCGCGCGCCCGCGTCGGTGTCGAGAATCTCGTTGAGCCGCTTCTCGTTCGAGCCGGTGGCCTTGACGACTTTGCCGTCCTTGAACTCCAGCCGGATGTTCTCGAACTTCGTGCCGCTGTAGAGCGTGGGGGTGTTGAACTGGATCGCGCCGTTGACGCTGGTCTTCACCGGGCAGGAGAAGCACTCGCCGTCGGGGATGTTGCGGATGCCCTCGCACTTGCGCGC
>Ga0172367_10002230_pt1 | contig 26826 bp, 38 predicted proteins | sample Lak10m_FD_114542 | JGI IMG/M metagenome (GOLD analysis project Ga0172367, IMG submission 114542) | Freshwater microbial communities from Kabuno Bay, South-Kivu, Congo - kab_022012_10m | ecosystem: Environmental > Aquatic > Freshwater > Lake | place: Democratic Republic of the Congo: South-Kivu...
AACCGTAACGCGCCTGATTATCAATAACATGTAGCGCACGCGGATACAAAGCGCATGTCAAATACACTGTCCCCAATAACGTAGTTTTTGCCAATAAAATCCGTTTGTTTTCAGAAAAGCGGAAAAATCATGTAACAAATCCGTTTCTTGACGCGCACTCCAAAAATGCGCATAGCTGATCGACGGCAGCCAGTCTTGCCTTTGCGCCTGCTGCAAAAGATTTTTGACGAGTTTTGCAAAAACGCTTGACACGGTTTTATTATTGTGATATAATAGCATTGAAATTAAGAGACACGAGGCGACTTGTGGAAAGGCCGGGCGACTATGATGACAAAGGCTAACGAGTGTAACGCCGAGGCAACAACCGTTGTTTTTCGCATGTGGCGTATTGACGGCCAGGACGAGTTGATTGCCCTGTTTCCTTACGCCCCTGCTTCGCCGTGCCTTGTCGAATCGTACCAATGCATCGGTCAGCATGGCGACGCGGATTATGGCCGGATTGTCGCTCACTCGCGCCCCGCAACCGAGGACGAGTACCGCAATCTGAAGCGCGAATTGGAGTGTATCGGGTACAAACTGATCGTCAGGCAGCGCGCCAGCCGCAACCGCATGAGCAACGCATGGCGCGAGTTGAATACTAACAACCTGTAACGCCACTCTTGTTGACAAGAGGGACAACGCTAATGCGGGGCTAGCAATCCCACAATCGGGGCGTCCACAATCGGACAATCCACAATCGCAGAATCGGGTAGTTTCTAGAATCCAGAAACGGATTTAGGCAAGGGCGACAGAATCGGGCGCGGCGCTGGCAGAACCGCGCCCGAAAATACTTTGACGAGTTTTGCAAAAACGCTTGACACGGTTCTATTATTGTGGTATAATAGCATTGAAATTGAGAAACAAGGCGACTTTGAGATGGCGAAAGGACTGGGGGACTATGACTAAGGCGGCGCTCGACATCGGCCAGGCGTTTATCAGTCACAAGAGGAAGACAACCCACAATTGCCGTTGTGACGGCGACGAGGTGCGGCTGTATGGAAACCGGATCGCGTGGCGGGACGAGGCGGGGGACGTGTTTATCTGCTGCTGTGGGCGGAACACGCAGGCAATGCGGCGCTACATTAACTCTGTGTTGTTTGCGGTCAAAAGCGACCTGTCGCTGCGGACTGTGAAGTACGCCCTTACGGTCTTTGACAAGGGGCGCGAGCGCGCGGTTGCCATAGACGCGCGCGCGGTCTATCGCGTGACTACGGGCAAACTGATTGAAGTGAATGACAAAAAGCGCGCATATTGCGCCGACGGCGAGCATTACCCGCAAACGATGATCGCCACGGTAGAGGGGTGCGAATTGGGCGTCATTGTCTGTGACGATGATAGCGTGACGAATTGGGCTGACGGCACAGCGGGCGTTCCGCCCGATATTGCGGAACTAGCCCGCGCCGACGAGTCACCAGTTTGCGCCGAGCATCCGGACTGCGAGGTTGAGTGGCGCCAGGATCGCCACTGTTACATGAGCAAGCGGCGAGCGCATGAGTAAGCAGCAACATCCGGCGACTATCGCAATTCTAACAAGGGGACAAGGCGACCATGAAAAACGATGCAATTGAGACGATCAGCAAGGGCAAGTATACTGCCGGGTTGTTTCAGGATATTGACTACTACGCTGATCCGCGCATAGATTCAGACAGCCCTACTCGCGTCTACATTTTCAAGCGGAATGGCGACTATTCGAGCGACAAGGACGCAGAGCCTGTTTGGATGTATCATGCGGAAAAGAGGGCAGATCAGGAATACGAGAAAGGCAACGCCGAACCGCTGGAATCGTTCGATAGCAGCTATGACTATGACCTGACTAACCGCCTCGATCAGTGGAGCAGCGACACGGGCGGCGTGTACCTGATTCTGGGTTCGCGGCATAACAACGGATGGTCGGAAACCGACGAATCCGACAGGCACATGATCGGCGTAATGTATTGTGAGGCCGAAAACATTGTCGCCGAGTGGGGCACCAACAAGCAGCGCGAGGCGGCTAAGCCCTCAAAGCATCCCCGCAAGCCGAGTAAGAAGGCGCAATCTAAGGCGCTGGCTTACATGCGGGCAGAGATTGATGAGCGGAACTTGATTTGCGAAGGAAGCGTATACGGGTATGAGATCGAGGACAACGAGGGCAACGAAGCGGGGAGATGCTATGGGTTTGTTTGCACGTTTAAGGACTTCCGCAGGGAGGTTGAGGATGTTATTGACGGCATGATCGCACGCGATGAACGTGAGGATCAAGAGTACGCCCTGAGCATCGAACCGGCAACGATGTACCCATAGGCGACGGTCACGAGAAAGGATACTAGAGACTATGACGACCACCTGGAGGAAACTTGCCGCGAACGCCTACGCAGAACGCGCTGCGCAACAGGAACGCGACAACGAGGAACGGGAACGCGAGTATCGCGCCCGCGTTATTCGCAAGGCCGGGTGCACATGATAGCGGCCGTGACCGTGACATTGCTTGCTATTGGCCGCTGGATAATCACTAACCGAAAGGAATACGATTATGGTAACGACTAAGAAAAAAACGCGCCGCGTGTATAATGGGCGCAAGCGCGGCGCCAAGCCAAAGGGAGGGTTTTACGGGACATTGGCGTTTCGTGTCCCTTCCCGCGAGATATTCGACAAATTGGCAGACCTTCTGCCTAGTGAACGCGGCGCGGCACTGATCGCGGGCGCGCAATTGCTGGAAGAGCAGCGCGCCGCCAATACATCCAGTGATTAAGCGCCTGTACCGAGTAACGGCGATCGCAGCAGCTGTTTTGATCGTGCTACTGATGATGTATCCCGAACTGTTCTTTGTCGCCTATCTGGTCGCGGCATGGGCGAACGCTATCGGATTGACAAGGGGGCTAGGGCGACGCGGCACACGTTGGGGCGGCTGGCGCGGCCTGGACGGGCGCGGGTATTACTAGGCAACAGGCGGCACACAGGGGGACGCGAGTCCCCCTATTTGCATTGGGGGCCTACATGAGCGACTACGCGACAGGGTTTAAGGCGTACCTGGAGTCACACGACAAGACAAGCAGGACGCCATTAATGGCACTGGCGGCGTTTGATAAGTGGCTGCACACGACCGGCACGCCGCTGGCCGCTGGCCTCGCCATGTCAGGGATCATGGCATACGCGGCCTGCCTCAAGGCGCGCAGGCTGTCGGCACATACGCGCTTTACCTATATCGCCGGTCTGTCGGCGTTCTATCGCTATGCGGTACGCAGCGGGCTTGTCACGGTTACGGTACAAGAGTTAGAGACGACGCGAGACGAGATAGGGACGTTGCAACGCGACTTGTCACGCGCTATTGCCCGCGCGCCGCTTCACGCAAGACTTCCAAAGTCTGACGATGTTGAGCGCGTCCTAGCTGTGGCGCGCCAATTACCTAATGAGGTACCCGACGACGAAAGAAAGCTAATCGCGCTACGCAACAGGGCCATGATTTTTGCGCTGGCAACGACCGGCGCGAGGGTTTCAGAACTGGCGGGCATGAAGCGCGATGCGTTGTTGCCTGACGATAAAGCGGCGACTGTAAAGGGTAAAGGCGGCAAGTCCCGCATCGTGTATTTTTCGGACGAGGCATGGGGCTTTCTGAATGAATACCTCACATACCGTTTCGATGAATACTATTCCAAAAATGCCGTTTTGCAACCCGTTTTCGGAAAAACGGTCGGAGAAAACGGTCGGCCCGCGCCGCTTTCCCCGCGCTTTTTTCAGATCGTCGTTCGGCGTGTGGCAAAACAAGCGGGCGTCGAATCGGTGCTGACGCCGCACTCGTTTCGACACTATGTCGCCACGCGCTTCTTGCAAAAGACCGGCGATATTGCCATGACACAAGACCTTCTCGGCCATGCGTCGCCGACCACCACCCGCATCTATGCAGCGACAGACCAATCCGCGATGCGGAAGAAACACAGGGAGATATTTAATGCCTAATTTCAGGGTACTCGATGCGTTGCCGATGTTCGATGAGTTCAAGAAAGGCTCGCGCCTGTTCCGCGCCGTTCAAGACTTGAAACCTGGCAAGGTCATCGAGATCAAGTACGGCTCAAGTTCACTGGCGCGAAGCGGACGGCAATCGATCTTCAACCGTGATCGACCGCCACACCTGAAACCCTTGCAGGGGTATTCGTACCGCACGGCGATCAGGAAGGTCAAGCACGGCGACTGGCGACTGTATATCTGGTACAAGGGAACCATGCAATCGGACAATCCAGAATCGCAGAATCCAGAATCGCAGAATCCACAATCGCAAAATCCAGAATCGGGCAATCCACAAGCGGCAGAATCGGCCGATCCGAAACCCCAAATCGCAGAATCGGAGATTAGGTTGTGGCCCGATGCTTCGCCGAACGAATGGCTTGAAAACGGCGAAGTGCTGCCAGGACACGACAAGGATTCCTAGCCCCGCAAACCCCCGTTCCGACACGGGGGTTTTCTCTTGTCCCCAAGAGTAGCATTTGACATTCATGTAATAACGCACCATAATGTAGCCAGAAGTCCCCGTAGTCCCTCTCGGTTGACGAACAATACCTTATGCCATCTGACCAGAACACGATGCTGGCGTGGAACGTGGGCGAACCGCCCCCTACCGCGCCGAAGCAACTCAACCTGATCCAGCGCGCGCTGGTTCGCATGGCGGGCGTCAATCCGGCGCAACTCGTCAACCCGCAGGCCGCGCCCGTTCCGGTTGCAGTTCCCGACACCACGCCCGAAGCGGCGCGGGAACTCAAGATGTGGGAACAACTACTGTTCCTCACAAACCGCGAACGGCTCTTGCGGTATCGTGACTACGACGAGATGGACTACGGGGACATCGCATCGCAACTCGATGTGATTCTCGACTCGGTGTTGGTGTCCGACGATGATCGGGAACAGTCGTTCAAGGTCGAAGTCAAGAACCGCAACATCAACAACCTGTGCCAGGACTTGATTCGCTCGACCGCGCTGCAATCGAAAGTGCGCCAATTCCTGCGCGAGTTGCTAAAGTACGGCGATGTGCCGATTGCACTCTGGTTCGACGCATCGTACAACATCATCGCCACACAGTTGATCGACCCGTACTTCTCGCGTCGCCGCATCGACCGCTACGGACGGCTGATGGGCGGCGTCGATGCGGTCAACAACATCCCCAACGCCTACTGGCAGGTCGATTACCTGTCGTCGGGCGTCGGCGGCACGGAAACGCCGATCAACGGCTGGCTCCCGTGGCAGATGGTGTGGCTCAAGTGGCGCGAAAACGACCGTTTCATTTACAGTCAGGGGTCGTACCTTGAGGATATGCGTCGTGACTGGATGAAGTTGCGCTACTCGGAAGCGTCGCTCCCCATCGCGCGATTCTCCCGCGCCTACCCGCGCCGCGTGATGCAACTCGATGTCACGGGCCAGGATTCTGAAACCAAGAAGCGCAGCGTGGCAGAGTTCCGCCGCCAACTCGGACTGACTGAGTTGCATAACGTCGATGCGAGTGGCAACATCGTTGCCGGTACTCAAGCGCGCAACCCGCTTCAAGTGGCCGACGACATCTACATCGGCACGGCGTACCGCACGGGGCCGGACGGCAAGTTGTACCCGCAGTTGAACTCGGTCACGCTGGAAGACCCGCGCATCGCCGGTCTTGAGAACGTGGCCGACCTTGAGTACCAGCGCCGCAAGTTGTATCGCCGCTTGTCGCGCTCACTGATGGGCGACGGCGTGAACAGCACCGACCTGACGCCGCAGGACATGGCCGCTGCGCGCATGTTCCAACATTGCGCGTGGATTCTGGAATACCGGCTCATCCGGCCATTGCTGGAATTGCAATGCGCGTTGAAGGGCTACACACTTGAGGACAAAGACCTCACCGTGAAGTTCTCCAACCAGACCGTGAAAGGTTCTTGGAGATTCAGCGATGCGATGTTCCGCGCTAGTATGGCCGATAAAAACGCGCTCACGTCGGGCACGACCACGGTCAAACGGCTACTGCAAGACAACGAGCAGTTCACCGAGGAAGATTGGAAAGCACACATCGCGCAACTGAAAGCCGAGAAGGAACTGCGCGACCAGGGGGTGCTCCCCCCGCTCAGGCCGACGAACTCCGGCACCAACGCGGAAGATGGCGGGACAAAGACCGGCAAGGAAGACACGCCCAACGTGGATCGCATGAGAGGTGGAAACAATAGTGCCTAACGCCAAGCGTCAGTCCCGCAGGAAATCACCCGTACTACCTTCGTACAAAACATGCGCCCTCTGTTCCGAGATACGCCCCGCAGACGAGGTGACAACGCAAATCATACTCGACGGCACCGAGACCGAAATCTGCGATTCATGCGCGTGGTTGGAGAGAGGCGAAAGGCTTGACGAATGAAAAGCTGTACCCAATGCGGCATGGCATGTGAAGAAACGGTCGTCGCGTGCCCGCGCTGCGGCACCGAGTTCAAGGTCGAAGTCGAGCCGGTCGTTGGGCCGGTCGAGCCTGAGAAGCAAGATGATTCCATGAACACGCCCTCATCCCCCATCATTGATTCCATATCTGCCGTCCCCATCATCAAAGAGTCCATCGTTGACGGCACAACCGTGCATACAGGTCGATTGCTGGTGTCGGTCGCAGACCGCACCAACCGAAACAACCGTGTCTACCCTCGGAGTGTGTGGCAGAGGGAAGCTGCCGCCTCTCGGCAGAAGGTGGAACGCGGGACGTTGACAGGCCAGGCCGAGCATCCTGCCGGTCGTCCCGACCTTCTCGACACGATCCTGAAGTTCACGGGTATCGAGTACGAAGAGGCCACGGGCAACGTCTACGCGCCCTTTACGGTCATCCCGACCGCAAAGGGGCGCGACTTCATCGAGATCGCCAAAGCAGGGGTCGCGGTCGGTTGCTCGACGCGCGGCACCGGCTCGGTCAAGCGCGAGAAGCGCGGATCGGGCGAGGTCGCAGTCATTCAGGACGACTACGACTTGCAAGGGATCGACGTGATGCTGTTCGGTGAACAGAGCGTCGAATCGGCCATGCTCATGCAGTTTGAGCATATTGAACCAGACACTACGGAGTCGCAACCTATGTCCGATACGATTGTTTCACTCGACGCACTCCGCGAGGCGTACCCCGATCTGCTGACCGAGGCCGAAAAGCCGCTGGCCGAAAAGCTGGCGCTCTCGGAACAGTCGCTTTCGGAAACTGCGGCTCTGCTGGAAACAACCAAGCAGGAAGCCGCCGCGCTGCGCGAGGCGAACGAGAAGTTGCAGGAACAGGTCAACGAGGCCGTATCGAAGCGCGATGCGGTCGCTCACCTGATGGAAGTTGCCCGCGACCAGAAGCAGGCCGCGTGGCTCGTGGTTGAGTTCTTGAAGGACTGCCCCTCGGCCGCGTCGGTGGACGAAAGTCTGCCTGCGGCGGTCAAGAAGGCCGAAGCCCTGATCGAAACCACGCTGGTTCACGGGCAAGGCGTGATGGTCGCGCAGCCCAACGACGACAACAAGGCCCCCGACCAGACGAGCGTTCAGTATCCGAGCGCGTTGTCAGTCGCCACGGGCACCCGTATTCGCTAACCAAGAGGTAATACACCATGAGTGACAACACTCCCGTTGCGCCGCTGACCAACGCGGATTACATCAAGAAGTATGCCCCACTGGTCGAGGCGTGGGGCAAGTTCGGTTTCATGGATGGCAAGGCGTGGGGGCCGACCGCAAATATCGGCTCGGACATGCTCAAGGCCACCATCGCCGTCACGTTGGAGAACACGCGCAAGGCGATGCTTCCCAACTCGACGGTTTCCAACCCGCAGACCGACGCCGTGACGGTCGCCGAGTCGCATCGCCGCAACATCGAGCAGGCGATGAAGATTAGCGAGCGCCAGGCGCAGGAACAGGGTACGCTGTACGTCGCCAACGGCCTGAACGAAGCCACGTCGCCGGTCGATACCACGTCGATGTCGGGCGCGACGAACCTGCCGATGATCCTCGGCTACATTCGCAAGATCATGCCGAAGATGAACGTTTTGCAGTATGTGTCGGTGCAGCCGATGTCGCTGCCGACCGGCCGCGTGTTCTTCCTGGATCGCGTTCGCCACAACAACGGCGCCAACGCGGGCAGCATCGAGAACCGCGCCGGTTGGTCGTATCGCTCATTCGACGCGACCCCTGGCGAGAACACGACCATCACCAAGACGGCCAAGTTCACGCTGGCGAGCGAAGACGTGACCGCAACCAACCACAAGTACCTGACCGAAATCGGCGTCGAAATCGAACAGGACTTGCGCGCCTACCACGGCATCGATGGCGCCGCGCTCATCAACGAGGCCGCGACCGACGAGATGGCGCTGGAATTGCAGGAAGTCATCCTGCACGAGATGTGGAGCCGCGCCGGTGGCGGCATCTTCCAGATCGGCGCGAAGCCCTCGGCCTTCACGCAGTCGGAGTGGGATCGCCGGTACATGGAAGTCATCCAGCGCGCCAACGAGTCCATCTGGACGAATCAGCGCGTCAACGCGGCCCATCTGGTGTTCGGCTCGGACTGGTCGGTTCAGTTCGGCAACATCAACAACACCTATACCCCCGCGCCGGTGGGCGACTTCGAGCAGGCAGCGGCCACGGCCGAGAACAACATGCGTCGGCTTGGCGATTACCTCGTCATGCGCGCCTCGCTGCCGTTCCCGACCAACGACGCGCTGCTGATCCACAAGGGCACGTCGTGGATCGACGCCAGCTACTTCTATCTGCCGTACATCCCGTTCCAGCCGTACAGCGTGTTCCGCGACCCGACCACGCAGACGGTCAAGATGAGTTGGCTCAGCCGCTATAGTACCTTCATGGTGGGCACCAACTTCCGTGGCGATAAGCGTATCGCCATCCTGCGCCAGTCGCCTAGCACGATCACGGGCACCTCGTATCCTGGCTACGTCGAGTTTGCGTAGCAGCAATATCTCGGAATAAGAAACCGAGATACATCGAGTCCGGCAGAAATGCCGGACTCTTTGTTGTGCGCCTATTTGACAATAGTCAATCAGCGCAATACAATGTTTGCATGAAAACAATCGAGGGATACACCCAACGGGAGATTGCGTCACGCCTGAATGTTACGCGCCAGGCTGTTAGCTTTATGGCTAAGAAACACAAGTGGCGCGTGGTTGGCACGGTCGGTTTCATCAAGCTGTATTCGACCAAAGACGTTGAGAAAACGCTTATGGAAAGGTTTGAGAAACATGGCGCTCGTTAAACCGAGTGGTCGCCGCGCAAACACATCTGGATATAAAGGCGCACATTATAGCCAGCGTAGATGGACGGCCAGGATTAACACTGTATCAGAGAGGTTGTTTCTCGGCCGCTTCTCCACCCCCGAAGCTGCGGCTACGATGCAAAGGCCAAAGGGGTGTTCGGGGAGTTCGCTCGACTCAACTTCCCGTAATTCTGCAATATTATTTGCACTCCCTTGACTCGCACCCGTTCCCGTGATATAGTCGTGTCATGAGTTACGGAACATTCAGCGAGTCGTAAAAAGAGACAAGGGGAAGATGCGTAACGTGAACTACCGCAAACCAAAGGACATTCGCAACCGCAACATCGGCTTTGTCATGGCGGTAATCGCCTATGTATTGAACATCGCGCTGGCGTTCGCCCTAGTCATCGCGCTCGTGACGTGTTTCTACAGCTACAACTATCTGCCGATGCCCTTCCTGTTCATTGGGATAATCGGCTGCGGCGCGATTGCAGGCGACATCAAGAAGTTCATGGACGACATGGACGGTGCGAATTGAACACCGAACAACTCATGGCAGCGAACAAGATCATCGATGAGGCTGAGACACACGGAAAGGGGAACCGGATCAAGTATAACCAGTTGAAGAAGAGGGTTGTAGCGTTGGGGCTGAAACCGGATGAGCAGAACCGCATCCTGCGGAAAGTGGCCGAAAAATTGGGGGTCTGATGGGCGACGTTACCGAGAAGTACGAGCAGGCGCGCATGGCACTGGACTTGATCGAGTCGGAAAAGGCGACGGCCAAGAAATCTGTTACGGCCGCTGTTCAACCCGAACTCGATGCGATTGACGAGGAGTTCGGCCCGCAGATCGAGGCGGCGAACAAGGCGCTTGCGGAAGCCGAAACGGAACTACGCGCCGCCGTCCTAATCGGGCGCGAAACGGTCAAGGGCAAGCACGTCACCGCATCGTATGTCAAGGGGCGCGACAAGATGAACATGGAAGCCGTCAAGGGATTCATGCGCGCCCACAACGCAGACGCTAGTATGTTCATTGAACACGGCGAGCCAGGCGTGTCTCTCCGATGGACGCGCTAGAGCACGAAAATGAGGAAGTATCCATTTTCGTGATTTGCCCCTATTGCGAAACCGGCTTGTTGCCTATCCGTGACGGCGAGCAGGTGCGGGGCATCTGTGAGAACGGGCACGTCATCGTGCTAGAGCGAAGCGAATACTGTATCGTTGTTTACGAACAACAGAAAGGAGCGCAGTAATAGCGATGGAACAAACCGCCCGCGCAAGGGGGGAACCGAGCGCGGGCGGTTCTGTGTTATACTTACCATATGGCTAAATACCTCGGTGGACAGTCGTCGCGCTTTGACGGCATTGTTCAGGATGTCGCCAAAGCCAAGCCCCCCGTTTGGAAGGTGATCGACCCCGACTCCGACATCCTGCGAAACATCAAGAAAGCGTCACCCAACACCGTCACAATTGTTCGCGTTTACACCGGCATGGCGGGCATCGGCAGCACCAACGACAACCCCGACCCCCGCGCCTATGGACGCGAGTATGCCGCCCTAGTATACGCCAAAGTCTCGACACCGCAGTACGCCGATTTTATCGAAACCGAGAACGAGCCGCAGGACTACTCTGGCATTGGCCTGTCCCTGTTCATCCAGCGTCTCAACCTGTTCCTGATCGGATTCGCGGAACGGGCCAAAGAACTCGGATTTAAGCCCATCGGCCCGAACTTCTCTGTCGGCTACCCCGAAGTCTATGTCAAGAACACGAACTACGGGTTGTGGCCGAACGCATGGCAGGGATTGGTCGAGGGACTGCGGGCACTCAAGGCGGCGGAAGGCGCAATGGGCCTGCATGAGTACGGTTGGCCGCAGATCAACACGGGCTGGTCAGACTCGATGGGAATGGGCTACCTGACTGGCCGCTGTCTCGCCATCTACAAGTGCCTGCCACAAGACCTACAAGACTTGCCGTTGTACCTGACCGAGTATGGCATAGACGCACTACTCGTCGGACAGCAAGGCGGCTTCTGGCACGGGCGCGACGACTCGGCCGTGTCGTGGTTGGCCGACCAGATGCGGCAGGCGTGGACGCAGATTTACTCGAAAGTTCCACAGTTGCGCGGGACGTGCTTTTTCGTGCACGGCAACAATAACGCAACGCTGTGGGCGGAATACGACACCTGCCGCACCGACACATCGCGGCAGGCGTTCGTCAATCTAATGGCCGAAGAACTGCCCGACGCAGACCAACCGCCGATACAAGGAGATAGTGTGCCTACACAAACCGAGATGCTTAACGCTGTGTGGAACTCGATTGGCAAGGGCATGGACTTTGCCGGTATCGCCTACAACCCGACCGCCGCGTTTGTGGCCGAGGCGATCAAGCGCAAACTCGGCCCACCGACCGGCAACGAGGGGCGTAAAGAGATCGGCGTTACCAAGTACGCTTTCCAAGCGTTTCGCGATGCGTTCCTGTGGTGTAAGGAAGGCGACTGGTCGAACATCGCCGCCTACGACCTGTTGACGGCCGAGCCGTTTATGCCGACGACGCAACCCCCCGTTATCGGCCCGCCCCCGCCAACTTCGACGCCCTATGTGTTCCCCGCATCGCTCACCAGTGTTGGCGCGTTTGGCGAGGAAGGCAAGCGCACTCCTAATCAACCGTTCTACCGCCTGATGGGTGCAACTGTCCGACAGGGCGTGAGCGCGTTTCTCGTCGTGACCGTGTTTGGGAAAACCGCCCCCGCGATTGGCGCGAAGGTCGTCAACCTGTTCCCCGATGGCAACGGCGAGGTGATTCAGACCGATGGCACCGGCACGGCGCGCTTCCAGTTCGCGGCCACGTCTGCGTTCACCGAGCCAGGCACGGGGCCGTTCACCGTGTTCGTGGCCGACGAGAGCGCGTTCAAGGACTTCGACTCGGTGCCGAAGCATGTGTCGTTCCAGTTCAAGTTGTCCGACATCGTTCACTCGCTGGGTGATTTTCGCGGCGAACACACCGAGATTTATATGCAATTCCAGGAACAGAACTAGGAGAAAATACGTTGAAGGCGACTTATCCCGTATTCAACCTAACCGACATGCCGTATGCGTTCTTTGACGAGGACGGCATGGTGGAAATACCCTCGCGCCAGTGGCGAATCATCGGCGCGGACACCGCGTTGAAGCTGGCCGATAACCCGAACATGTTTATCGACTTCGGGCCAGGTTCATTCTCCGACCGACTGGCCGAGCATAAGAGTGACGGCATACGGCGCGTCGGCTTTTGGGGCGTTCTCGACTCGATCACGGGTTACGGCAACGCAACCCACCCCATCGTGTCCGAGATGATGGCACGGTCGAACCTCGACATGAAACTTGGCAAACTCGGTTTCTGGCACACCGAGTTCCTGCCCGCCGACGTAGCACGGCTCATGGGACAGGTCGATGTAGATAAACCACGACGGTTCCCCAAGCTCGAACTAGAGAAACGGTCGTGGAACGAGCAAGCCATTGACCACGCGCCCATCGGCCCGCGTTGGGGCATCGGACTGACCGTCGCGCCCGAACTCGTCAAGATCGACTCACCGCGCAAGTTGCTGTATACAATGTGCGAGGGCGACGGCATCCCAAACGGATCGGGGCCGAACGGCAAGGGCGTTGTTCCGCACTGGCAGAACGACAAAAACGCATGGGTTGACTTCATACACAACTACGCCGACATACTAGCCGTGCCATCGCTCGAAATGAAGCGCGTTTTCGAGAAGTCGCTGATTGACACCGAGGCGCATGTCGTCCCCCTCGGCACCTCGTTCGACGTGTTCCGATACTCCCCACGGGTATCCGAACGCCTGCCCCTGTTCGCGGGCGAGGGCACGCCGCGCCACGAGAAACGCGACATGTTCACGATTGTCATGGACGGCCATCTCGCGCCGCGCAAAGCCCCCACCCTCTCGCTACTGGAGCTGGTTTACCCCGTGATGGAGAAGCATGAGGACTGGCGCTTCATCATCAAGTGCCGCGCCGGTGAACGGGGTATGCTCGGCGGCATCGAAGACGACCGCGTGAAGGTGGTCGCCGCCGACTTCTCGCCGTCGCAAATGGCGATGCTGTACCAGAACGCCGATGTCGGGCTTGCGCTCTCGTTGTACGAGGGGTGGGGCATGACGTTCCGCGAGATGATGGCGACCGGCCTGCCGGTGATCGTTTCGCAGACTTCGGGACACAAGGAAGATTGCGACCCCGACTACAACTATGTCGTTCCAATCAAGGAACAAGAACCGATCCACGACTACTACAACCTCAAGGCACACCGCGACATTCCCGATTGGGACGCCGCCCGCGCCGCGTTGCGTTCCGAGTACGAGGATTGGAAGCGGCGCGGGGGTGTTCAATCCCCGATGGGCGAGCGTGCCGCAACGTGGATTCGTGAACGCCGCCCGTGGAGCAAAACCGTGGACGACCTTTTGTCCCTGATCGACCAGCAAGAGGGGCGGGGGAAGGCATGAAAAAGCACGTCGCAGTCCAATCGGCAGTAACATTCTTGTTCGGCACAGTCATCCTGCTGGACGACCTGAAACAGTCCATATCCATCGATGGGGTGTTCGACCAACTCAGCCCCGATTGGGTGTGGGCGGCGCTCTACTGTTCTGCGGCGATCTTCGGCTACTGGTTCTTCACGCACAAACGCTTGCGACTGTTCCTCGTCAATCAAGCGATCCTGACCGCGCTGTGGATGTTCCCCACCGTGGCGCGGTTCATCAACGTACTGCCATCCAGTGTGCTGTATGCCGCGATGGTATTCTGCTGCGCGGCCATCTTCATCACGACAGAGACAAAAAAGTGAACCCACAAGACCAGGCGGCATGGGCGCTCGTCGTTTCGTTGACGACCGGCGTCCTCTTGCCCGCCGCTAAATACGCCTTTGACTTCATCAGGGCGCGCCGCGATCAAGACTCAAACGACAAGAAACTTGACGTTGACTCCAACGTGAGGTTTGCGACCGAGTGGCGGCAGTTATACAAGCACATGGAAGAAAAAGTCGCGAAGCTGGAACGAGCGCTGGAAGAAATGGAGGCGTCAAACACGGCACTCAAAGCCTCGAAGGAGAAAGCCGAGAACCGCAGCAAGACGCTGGAACAGCGCGTCGAGGAACTGGAATCCAAATACGCGCAACTGGCTAAGGCGTTCGACTTCCTGACTACGAAAGTCAAGGTCACGCACGAGGAAGATGTCGAGAAGGCGCGCAAAATCGCACGGGGAGATGATGCTTGGTTGAAATCGTAGCCATACTCATCCACCTACTGGCGCTAGGCGAGCCAGCGGAGTGCAACCGGATCGCCTTTGCCATGTCAGCCATCGCGTCGGAAGCGGCCAATCAACCCATCGTGGCGCAGATCAATGTTGCTCGCGCCGTCAGGGACAATGCGTCCTGCGGCGATCCGAACTACCTGAGTGGATACAGGATCGCGCTGAATGATCCGGCCGCGAACAACCACCATGCCCGCGCCTACTTTCAGATCGACTCTTTCGACCAAGAGAAGCGGTGGAAGTGGTTTGTCGCCGCCTATATCGCTTACACCGAGTCCGACCGCGTTCCCATACGCCACTTCACACGCTTTGACTCCACGGCGACCTGGTGGGACAGCCCCAAAGCGTGCCCCAACGGGTGGTGGGTTATAGAAGAAACGCGCTTTTGTTAGTTTATTATTTAAGGAGTATTGACGATTGGAACACTCTGGTTATACTTGAGAGTATGCTGACTTCCGTGATCGTGCCGGTTTTCAACCAGTTGCGCTACACCAAGTTGTTCGTCAACAGCGTTATGGGGTTCACCCCGCCCGACGAGTTGGTGGTGGTGGACAATGGCTCGACAGACGGCACCAGAGAGTTTCTGATCGAGGCTGGCACTAATTACCCGAACATGCTGGTAATTTCGCACAACACCAACATGGGTTTCGGGTACGCCATGAACAGGGGCATGGAGAAGTCCAGGGGCGACTTGCTGTTGTTTATGAACAATGACATCAAGATCATCGACCTCGACTGGCTTGAGGAAGTCAGGCGCAGCGTGAGTGCGTCGCCTGACGAGTGCATGTTCTCGACTAATCTCGTGGTTGACAATGAACTGACGCGGCTGGTAGACGGTCGCCCCATTCCCTACCTTGCGGGGCACCTACTCGCCATGAAACGCTCGACGGCGGTTCGCCTGTCTGAAAACGGGAACCTGTTTGACGAGCGTTTCTTTGCGTACTACGAGGACGTGGACTTGAGCCAGCGTGCCATGTGGCACGGCGTCCACCTCAAGACGATTGAGGGCTTGGGTATCTACCACTTCGGGGGGCAAACGGGCGGGAAACTTACGAACCTCTCCGGTGTGCTGAAAGAATCACGCCGAAAGTACGCTGAAAAGTGGAACCTGGCGTTTAGTCATGTAAAGGGATTGGACGACCAATGAAAATCCTTATGGAGTTCGCGCACTTCCCCGTCTCCATTCCCCGCTACTTCCTCGATGCGTTCAGGCGGCAGGGTCACACGGTCTATACCGCAGGCGTCGAGTTCGGCAACTGGATTCCGTGGACGGCCGAGAACGCGACCAAAGAGGGAATATCGCTTCCCGAAAAGTACGCCCTGAAACCCGATGTGCCGCTTGAGGCAGGCCGCACCTACGCATGGCCGGAAATCATGCGCGAATTGCCTGAGCCGGTCGATCTGGTGCTGCGTCACGCCGTCCCTGCTTCCGGTTACTCATCGGCCATCGTGAACCGGCCAAAGGGCGTGAAGTACGGGTTGCTGTTGACCGATCCGCACGTCTTGGGGTGGTATTACAAGGGCGTGCGCTACGATGCCGACTACCTGTTTAACATGCAGTCGTGCTATATGGAAACGGGCGACTACTACATACCCTACGCCTACGATCCAACTGTTCACTTTTATCAGCCGAGTTCAAGCATGGGGGAAACCGACGTGGCCTGTGTCGGATTGCAGTACCCCAATCGGCGCGTAGTGGCCGACGAGTTGGAGTTGGCCGGTCACAAGGTGTTCTCAAAAGTCGGGTACGCTTACGACGAGTACCGCGCCGTCTACTCTGGCGCCAAAGTCGGGTTCTCGTGGTCGAGTAAGCAAGACACCATCGCTCGCGTTTTCGAGACACCACGCATGGCGACGATGGTCTGCAACTACACGCCCGACCTGTTCAAGTTCTTCGCACCCGACGAGGTTACGGTGTTCCGTTCCGGCGCGGGCGAAGCCATCAGCCTGATAGAGCGACTGCTTGAGGAATCAGGGGAACGCGCCTTGCTGTTTGAGAAGGGACTACTGGCGACACAAAAACACACTTACGACCATCGCGTTGGACTGATGGAACACATTATCTGTGAAGGCGTGACGCCAGGAATCTTCAACCACAGCCTTGACAAACTGCTGGATGGGTGGATCGAGGCGCGCCGTGCCGCTTAGTGAAAGCACGGCTTTATGCGGCCCGAAGGTGCTGGCGCACGCGCTCAACATAACCATTCCCGAAGCGCAGGCGTTGAGCAAGTGGCAGGCGAGCAAAGGCACCGAACCGCGAGACATGGTATCGGCGCTACGCAAAAGCGGGTACAAAGCCGTTGCGCGCGAGCATTGCACCGTTGAGTTGCTGATCGAGTTCAAGGAGGCGCACTCAAACCCAATCGTCATTCTTGACTATTGGGACGACAACTTTAGGTCGGCAGACGGACACTATGTTATCTTTCTCGGCCTGGACAAGGACGGAGATATTGTTGTGTGGAACCCCGACTTTGACACCGAGAGCATGACGATGATTAGGGGACGCTTTGAGTTGAACTGGTTTGACTACAAGATTGACGATAATGGTGTGATCTACAAGCGCATGGCTATCATGGCTTACAAAGGCGAGAAATGAGAAACTTCGGCAACTTCAACGCCTACCTCGACGAACTCGCGGGCGACGTATACGAGCAGCCACGCGACGCGGGGCACGACCGCAAGACACAAAACTTGCTGATGGAATGGTTGCCGAATATCCACGGCGTCGGTGACGACAAGACCGTGATCGACCTCGGTTGCGGCCAGGGCAACGCCTTCGACATCTTCGATGCGTTCGGGTGGACGTGGCACGGCATCACGACGGGGAGGGACTACGAGGCGTGCAAGGCGCGCGGCCTGCCTGTGAGCAATGCAGATTTCTCGTTCCTGCCGACCATCCCCGACTCGTCGTTCGACATGATTTTTGCGCGGCACGCGCTGGAACACTCGCCAGTGCCGTTGCTGACGCTGATGGAGTGGCATCGCATCGGGCGGCGGTATATGATCGTCGTGCTGCCAAGCGTCGAGGTCGAGATCGTGGCCGGTCTGAACCACTACGTCTTGCTCAAGAAGATTCAGTGGGAAGCGTTGTTTTACCGCGCCGGATGGAAGGTGATTTGGGAAGATACGAGGGACAAGGCCGAGTATCGCCTTCTGTGTGAAAAGACGGTTCGCAAACCCGCGCCATACGATTACACCGAGTTCACGGCGCGGGTCGAGGATGGCAACGACATGAGGGAGAATAACGGCTGACATGACCGACTTGTTTGTGTGGGGTCATCGGGGGTTAATCGGGTCGCACTTGCTCAAGGCGGGAGCGCGGGAATATAAAGGCGCACCGCGCAAGGTCTGTAACTGCGTCGGTTTCACGGATGTAGATGGGTGCGAGTCTCACCCGTGGGAGTCGTATAAGTCGAACGTGGCAGAATTGGAAAGGCTCATCAACCGCACCGACCGTTCCGACCGAAAGCCGCATATAATCCATTTGTCCAGCGACTTCATCTTCAACGGCGAGAACGGGCCGTATGGCGAGAACGACAGACCGGCCCCCCTCTCACTGTATGGGGCGCAGAAAGTGGTTGCCGAGGGCCTGGCGCGGTCGCTTCCGCGCTACCTGATCGTCCGAACGACTTGCGTATACGGTTGGCACCCCAAGAAGCAGACTTTCGTCCATTGGATTCTGCGCAAACTGGATGAGGGCCAACCGTTCGGCGTGACACAGACGCAGGAAACTACACCAACGTATGCGCCCGCACTGGCAAACGCTATAATGAATCTGTCCGAGGTCGATGCGTCGGGCGTCGTCAATGTGACGAGCGGCGAACAAATGTCGCGTTTCGAGTTCGCGCGCCTGATTGCGCGGGCATGGGGCAAGGACGATTCGCTGATCCTGCCGATGGGCGACATTGAACAGGTAGCCGCACGGCCGAAGAAGGGTGGGTTGAAGATCGGACTGTTGAAGTCGTATGGCGTTCAGATGCCGACGACGATTGAATCTCTGACCGAATTGAGGAAAACATGGGGAAAATAGACGCTCAGGCGCTTGTCAGCAAGCTGGTCGAACGCAAGTCAACCCCGTACTCCGATGGCGACCGACTGCTTATCAACCGCGTCGTGTGGGACGAGAAGGAACTAGCCGGTGTCCTCGACGTGTTTGACCGCGACTGGTTCGCCGGTGGGTACTACATCAAGAAGTTCCAGGAAGCGCTCGGTGATGCGTTCGGCGGGCGGTATCTGCTGACGAACTCAGGATCGACGGCACTCGAAACGGCCGTGATGATCCTGATGAAGAAGGGGTTGCTCAAGCCTGGGAACCTTGTGCTGCATCCGGCTCTGACGTTCAACACGAGCGCAGCGTGCTTTGCGAAGTTCGGCATGGTTCCCCTGTTCGTGGACTCGCTTCAGGGGACGTACAACGCCGACCCCGATCAGGTCGTGGATATCGTCAGGGACTTCGACGTGAGGGCCATCGTCATGCCGCACATTCTCGGTAATACAACGAGCATGGCCGACCTGTTGGGCGTGGCGGCAGAACGGGGCATCCCGATCATTGGAGACTCCTGCGACACGCTCGGCACGACCTATATGGGGCAGGAAGTCGGCAACTTCACGCCCTACACGGCCTACTCGTTCTACGGCTCGCACCACATCACGACAGCCGGTGTCGGCGGCGCGATCAAGGTTCACAACGACGAGGACTACGAACTGGCTAAGTCGATCATCCATTGGGGGCGCGATTGGGAAGCCGAGCAGACTTTCGCCAATCGCTACTCGTACCTGACGCTCGGCTCGGACTACCAGATGACGGAGATTCAAGCGGCTTTCGGCCTCGCGCAGCTTGGGAAACTGGTTGCCAACAACAAGCGGCGCGCCGAGGTGTTCAGTGCCATGAACACGGCCCTGTTCGACGCCGGTCTTGACGAGTTCTTTTACTTCCCGTGGAGTCACAATGGCACTGAGCCGTCGTGGTTCGGATTCCCCCTGACCATCTACGAGAATGCGCCATTCACGCGGGAAGAACTGATCGGCACGCTCGACAAGCAGTTCAACATCGAGTGCCGCCCGATGTTCAGTGGCAACACGCTCAAGCAAAAAGCGTGGCAGGACGTGCGTTGCCCTCGCCCCTACCCCCTGGCATTTGCCGACGTTGCGCTGAAACAGTCGTTCTTCCTTCCTGCGTGGGCGATGCCGCCAAGCGCGGTTGAACGGCTCATACAGTCGGTTATTGACGCCGTTGGGGTGATGTCATAATGGGAAAGTTCTCGCTGTACCTAGAGTTGCAACGCGAGATCGCGGCGCGCGAACATAAAGCCGTCCTGCGCTCGGCGTTCAAGAAACTCGAAAAGAAGCAACAACGCCATGTGATGATCTGGATGGCGCGTATGGCGGCGAACGACTCGCTGCGCGCCATGACACCGACCGACGCACTCGAAATCATCGCCAAGTTGGGGCTTGTCCTTGACAGCGCATCTACCTAGCGACGCGGATTTCTCGTTTCTGCTGTCGTCGAATGTGATGGCGATGCGCGGGAAACTGATGATACCCGATACGATGGTGGATATTACGCCCGCGTCCGCTGTTCCGAACAGGGCCACGGTGAGGCCCAAGAAACGCCTGCGGGCCGCGTGGGAGGTGATAACGAAGGGAGTTATCATCATCGGAGAGGACGAACTGCTGTGAGTATTTCCATTGTGTGCCCCGTGTTCAACAAGATGGAAGTCACGCTGGACTTCGTGCTGAACATGCTGCAATACGTCAAGCCGCCGCATCAAATCCTGGTCGTGGCAAATGGCTGCACCGATGCGACCGTACCATTCTTGCGTAACATGAAACGCGATGACCGACCGCTTGAGTTCGTCGTGGCCGACAAAAACCTCGGATTCGCGGGCGGCAACAACCTCGGCGCCAACGTCGCGGCGAACGACAACATCCTGTTCCTAAGCAACGACGTGAGAGCAACCGGCCCGTTCTGCGATGAAGTCGATGCCGCGTTGAACGCCAATCCGAACGCCGTGATCGGAAACCGACTGCTGTCGCATGACACAGGCTGGAACACCTACATCGCGGGAAGGGATATGACGGTGCGCGGCATCAACGTCACAAAGGGTACGCCGGTCACTGTGCCCTATATCGAGGGGTGGTGCCTCGCCGTAAACCGCATCAGGGCGCACCACAACCGCGCCAGCAAGAAGGGCGATGTCGGTGGAGTTTGGGACGAACGCTACTTCCCCTGCGACTTTGAGGACATGGACTTGTCGTGGCAGGCACTCGCGGAGGACAAGTTGCTGATCCAGCGCGACTTTGCGTTGAAGCACGAGCATACGGGCCAGACGGCCAACGACATCGCGGGCGGTCGGCTACAAGTCACGCTACGGAATCAAAAGGAGTTTATGGAGAAATGGGGGTTTGTCAAGGAATGATTCACTTCCAGTTTTCTCCAAAGCCAAAGAGCGAGGCCGATGTCCACGAGCCGACGCCGACGGAGACACACCAATCTCGCCCCGTGCTGGACGAGGTTGTGGCAGACCTGAAAGCGCGGTCAGAGACAGGCCGTATCAAATATGGTACACTTCTCAAGACACATAACGGCCGCAACGCCCTGATGGACGCATACCAGGAAGCACTCGATCTGGCAATGTACCTCAAGCAGAGGCTCATGGAGATGGAAGATGAAGCGTAGCATCTACATCTATGCCCCATCGCCATCTGCAACGATGGCGTTCACGCCCGACATGCTGTATACTCGCGGGTTGGGTGGGGCCGAGACAGGCATCGTCATTCTGACGCGAGAGTGGGCGACGCGCGGCCACGACGTTCATTTCTTCGGGAACGCGCACATGGACGCACCGCAAGTGTACGACGGCGTGACCTACCACCACAAACACACGTTCCCGTTGTTCTCAAGCGAGTCGAATCTGCCGCAGCCCGACGTGCTCATCATCTACCGCGCAGCGGCCGAGCAACTGATTGCATGGTGCCGCGTGATGTGGCCGAAAACCAAGATCGTCGCCTTCTCGACCGACCAGGCGACCGAGGGCAACTACGCGACGTGGCTCGCCTCGGTTGACCGCACCGTAACGATCTCGCCTTTTCACACGCAGTTCCTAATCGAACACTACTTTTGCGACCCCGACACTATCGGCCACATCGACCTACCTATTGTCGCAAGAGACTACGCTCACTACAACGATAAGCCGCGTGAAAACCTGTTCCTCTGGTCTAGCCAGCATGAGCGCGGCCTTGCGCGACTGGCTCTCGTCTGGTGGCAAATCCGCGATGCTATCCCAGACGCCAGGCTGATTATCACCGCAGATCATACGCTGTGGGGCGTGACGTGGAACTCGACGTATGAGGCGCACCAACGCAGTTACCGCAACATGTTCTCGACCGACACGGGGGTGGAGTTCCTTGCGGCCATCCCGCGACAGGAACTTGTGTCGTATCAGAAGCAGGCCAAGATTCAGTTGTCGAGCCTGACGTATGAGGAACTGTTTGGCATCAGCGTCATGGAAGCGCAGGCGGCAGGCGCAATTCCCGTGGTCGGGAGCATGGGCGCGCTACCAACAACTGTGATGGTGGGCGAGTGCGTCCCTGGCAACATGAACAACGAAACGCCCCTGGATGCGTGGGTCGAGCGTGTGCTGGATTGGGCGAAGCGTCCCGACCTTCCCGAACTGTCGAGGAAGGCGCACGAGATGGCAATGGCACGTTGTCACCCCTCGACCGTGGCCGACCAGTGGGAAAACTTGTTCGACTCTTTGTGCCAAGAGAGGAAAGGATGATATAATTTAAGGCGGGAGGAACCTTGCCTGAAACAGCCCAATTACGGCGCTTCGTGGCGTTGTACGATCAGCACCATCCTTACACGATACCGGCCTTCTTCGATCAGCATAACCCGAAACGCCTGACGCCCGTTCTCAAGTTCCTCAGAGATTTCAAGCCGCACATCGTCGTGCATGGCGGCGACCAACTCGATCTCGATGTTGTGTCGTTCTGGAACAAAGGAAAGCCACGGCTCAAAGAAGGCTCTCGCTTGCACCACGATTACGAGAGCTACAACCAGGTTCTCGATGCAGTTGAGAGGGTCACGCCGCACGCCGATACCGTCTACTTTCTCGAAGGCAACCACGAGGCGCGAATCCAGTTACTCATTGACGAGCAACCCGAACTTGAGGGTCTGATCGAAGTCCCCAAGAACCTTCATCTCAAGGAGCGCGAATACAAGTGGATTCCGCAACGGGAAACGGCAAAGATCGGGAAGTTGTATTGCATCCACGGAGACTGGAAGAACGGCATCCTTCCGCAGAACCACACTCGCGCCGCGCTGCAAATCTATAATCGCAACCTACTATACGGCCACTGTCACAGCAACCAGTCGGCCACGTCCGTATCGCCGGTCGATACGCACCCGTTACAGGCCACAGCCATCGGGACACTCGGCAACGTCAACCCGTACTGGCGCAGGAACGACGCCTCGGCGTGGGTCAACTCATTCGCCTGTGGATACGTTCAGGCCAACGGAAACTACCAGTTGTACGTTATCAATATCGTCGGAGGTAAGTTCATCTTCGACGGTCGCTTGTATGAGTAAGAGGCACACACATGGCAACAACCCTCAGCGCCAGTCTCTCCGAGATGCGAAACCGCCTGCGCGCCTCTATTGGCGACGAAACGGCAACCGGCGTGGTTACAGACTACACCGACGTGCAACTCAACGATTTTCTCGCACGCGCCGTCGAAAAGTATTCCGCGCTTAACCCGCACGTCAAGAAGTACGCGGCCATCACGGTTGCGGGACAGTACCTATACCAACTGCCGAGCGACGCCGCCATGCTCACGAATGTCAAATGGCGCTACACGATGTTCGGCCTGGCGTCGAACGTTGCGCCGTCGCTACGCCTTGAGTGGCGCGATAACGCACTGCTGGATGTGCGCGACCAGATCATCGCCAACTTCGACCGAGCGACACGGACGAGTTGGGCACAGACCAACAACGTCAACTCGTGGCAGGGTGGATCGTACATGGTGCTGTACCCGACCCCTGTCAGCGACGGCGAGGACATCGAGGCGTGGTATACCACCATGCACCCGTTGAACGCCGATGGGACGGCCTACGACACGATACCTTCCGAGCATATCGAGAAAATCGTGTTGCTGGCGACGGCAATCACGATGCGGCGCGAAGCGCGTATCATGCTTCGGCAACCCGACGTTGCTGGCGGTCAGGGGCTTCGCATCGGCAGCAAACCAGGGCAGATTCTCATGCAAGAGGCGCAATATATTGAGCAACAAGTCGCGGACTCACTCACCATCCCTGTCGGGGCACACTAGCTTCCACCGTTCCGACGACGGCTCGCTGCACGTCGAAACGCAACGGCTCGTGATCGAAACGCGCCATAACACGCTCGCCTACACGCTACCCGCTGGCATTGGAACCGTGGTGCGCGTGCAACTGTTCTCGCCGGACTCGCGGCCGTTTGAGTTCCTTGAGTGCCCCGCAACCGTCTCGTACATTCGCCTATTCGCGTCCGGCAAGCAGCCAGAGAGTCCAGAAGAGGCGCGGGCGTTGCTCAAGTCGGTATATGCCAAGTTCGGCAAGAATCTCTGGCTCAAGGTCGGGGACAAGCTCCACCTCTACCCCGCGCCCGTAAACGCGGGTGAACTGCTCATAGTGGACACAGAGCCAAAAACGAGTATCATATAACCGTGCCCCCACTCAACAAACGCGCATCAGTATTCCAAAGGGAAATCCGCAAATATGCCGAATACAACGGCATTATCGTATCGCGTTACGTCCTGTGCGCCGGTGACGGTTACGCCGTTGAAAACGTCTGGTCGTGGCTAGACTCGTTCTATGCCGCCAACACCCCATTGCCGCGCACGACATGGTTTCCTGTCATCACCGATAACGTAGGCACGAAACACATCTCGCAGTTGTTCATACCCCTGTCGGGGGTTGTGCAAGGCGGCGAACCCAAAGTGGGGCAGAAACTCTACCTGATGACGCAGAACGGCACGGCTATCGGCAACGGGTTCAACATCCAGTTCGCCGTAAAGCTGACGAATCAGGAAGTGTACGGGTATCAGGTTGTTGTGGAAGAAATACAGTAACAAGTAAACACACGACATGGCGATCTCCCCACTCGATGCCGTGATGACACGGCTCAAGAACTATCCGAACCTGCTGGCGTTTCTGCCGAACGGCTCCGCCGACGTGTTGCCGACCGGCCGCGCCACGGGCGCAACGAACAAAGCCCCTGGCGCGTCAGTGTCGCCGTTCCTGACGGTTTCCGAGTGGCAGTTGCGCGGCCATCCCAATACCCCGCACATCATCAACACGATTCGCGTCCGTGTCTATTCCGGCGACACGTCAGGCCAGGCACAGACGCCGCTTATCACGAAGATTCTCTACGAAGTCAAGAAGGCGCTTCACAAGTTCGATGCGGGGCAGATCGACAACATGGGCTTCATGGACTGCCGATGGAGCGGCTACCAGTCGGCCACGCTCTACGACTTCGCCCTGCGCATGTATTTTCAAGAGATCAGGTTCGACCTGTATCTCGCCCAATCCCTCTAGCACTCATTCCTGCCGACCACGCTCTGTCGGCTCTCCACACACCAACCCCGACCGGCGACTTCCCGCGCCAGTCTTACTTGAAGGAGTATCCCACTCATGCCTGCCACGAATGAATATCTTAGCTTTGGTATCACGAAGGCAGAAGTGGCCGCTTACGGATCGTACCCCGTGACCTGGACGGAAGTGAAGATCGCGAAAGAGGGCACCCTGAAGTACGCCCGTTCCAAGATCGACATTACCGATGGCGAGGGCGACCACAGTTTCACCTGGTTGCACTCCCCTCGCGCCACGGTCACGCTTCGCACCGCGAAGGAAACACTGCGTGTGCTGGAAATCATCTCCGGCAACAACGTGTCGTCCGCAGCGGGCGGCCAGCAACTGTACCTCGGCACGGATGGCGAGTTGACTCCCCCGCTTGTCATCCTGCGCTTGCAGGCCGTTGCTACCGATCCCGATGCCACTACGCCGTCCCGCGTCTATCGCCAAGTCGTGCTGTTCAAGGCGCTCGCCAAGCTGCCCGACCAGGAGATGAAGGACACGGCCGCGAACGAACTGACGATGGAGTTCGACTGCTTCCGCAGCACGCTGGACGAAGCCGGTCGCACGATTCCGATGGCGTTCGGCCGCTTCGGTGGTGGTTACACGCAGATTCAGTAACCCCGTAGCTTAGCAACCAAGTCCCTGCCCCAGTTGCTTTGGGGCAGGGCAATCATACCAACAGGAGGACGCCCAAGCGTTCAACAAGGGTGAATAATGAGCGATAAACTCGATGCGCTGTTGCCCGACTCCCCCGCGCCGGTCACGATTGCCGGTCGCACCTTCTCGCCCGAACCGATGTGCGCGTACAAGGTAGCGCACATTCTCAAGGCGCTGTCTCGGTTCAGCGACGACATCAAGATTGCCGAGGTGATCGAGGGGCTGACTGCGGCAAACGGCCAGATGAACATTGCACAGGTCGCCGCCTCGTTCCTGCCGCGTCTGATGGTGCTGGCCCCCGATGCGCTCGTTTCACTGCTGGCGCTGGCCGTCATCCCGAACGAGGAACTGATGTCGCTCTACAAGACGCCTGGAGCCATCGACAACCGTGTGGCCGACGAACTGCTGTTCTTCAACTTCCGCGCCACGTCCGGCGAGATCGCGGAACTGGCGACAGCCTACATTCCGATGATCGGGTTTGAGTCGCTAAAAAAATCCCTACCCGTTCTCGGACAGCGGGTGATGGACAGTCTCGGCGTGCAACTGCAAGAACCGTCCAAGAACTAGCCGATGTTCACGCCGACTATCTGGCGACGGCTTTCGAGTTGCTGCTATCCGAGTTCAATGTAGCGCGTGAGGATTTCTGGTTCGGATGGACGTATCCCGCCATCACCCAAACGATCACCATGCGGATTGAACGGCAACCCGACGACAGCAAGAAGCCGGATAGCGACATCGGATCGAAGTACGACATGGACTCCCTGTTCTCCTAATGGCACTCACTTCCTACGGCCAGAACATCACGCAGAACGTCGAGACGCTGATGGCCGCACTCGATCAACACATCCGAGAGCAACTGGAAGGCTTCGCCGTGTACGCGGAGGACATGACGCGCACCGAGTCGGAGAACCACTGGCAGGACGACTCCGGCTCGGCGCGCGACTCAATCACGGCGTACTCGGTGGGCATTGGCGATCCGCAGAAGAACTACTCAAGTTCCAATTGGTCGGAAGCGCGCACCCCTGGCTACCGTTC
>Ga0172367_10002231_pt1 | contig 26825 bp, 26 predicted proteins | sample Lak10m_FD_114542 | JGI IMG/M metagenome (GOLD analysis project Ga0172367, IMG submission 114542) | Freshwater microbial communities from Kabuno Bay, South-Kivu, Congo - kab_022012_10m | ecosystem: Environmental > Aquatic > Freshwater > Lake | place: Democratic Republic of the Congo: South-Kivu...
ACGCCTGCCAGCGCCTGTTGCAGGCGGGCGACGAAGGCAGCGTCGCGATGCAGCGTGGCGGAGACGGCGAAGGCGTCGTTGGGCAGCGGCGCCGACTGCCAGAACACCACCGAGCGCTCGGCCTTGATCAGGCCCTGCTCGATCATCGCGTTGCGGTTGCGGTTGTAGTCGGCGCCGGCATCCAGCGCGCCCTGCGTGACCTGGGTCTCGATCGCCTGATGCTTGGTGTACAGCACCTTGGAGAAATGCTTCTCCGGGTCGATGCCCTGGGTCATGAAGTAGTGCAGCGGGATCAGGTAGCCCGAGGTCGAGCCCTTGTCGCCGAAGGCGAAACTGCGGCCCTTGAGGTCGGCCGGCGATTTGATGCCCGACTCGGGGTGGGTGATCATGATGGCGTAATACTCGGGCTTGCCGTCGTAAAGGATGGTAGATACGACCTGCGCGCCGGCCTCGTTGTTGGCCAGCACGTAACCCCACGGCCCCATCAGGGCGAGGTCGGTCTCGCCGTTGGCGAGCGACTTGGCCAGGCCCTCCCAGGTATCCACGGTGCGCAGCTCGACCTTGCGCCCGAGTTCCTTTTCCAGGTAGGCGGCGAGCGGGCGGTAGGTGGCGTCGTTCTTGTCCTTGTCGGGCTGGAACAGGCCGACGCCGAACTTCAGCGGCGGCTCGGCGGCGTGGATGGCGAAACTGGCGAAGGCCAGCAGCAGGGTGGCGAGAACGCGATGCAGCAGTGACATGAATGCTCCAGTGGGGTTGGTTGCGGGGCGGATCATGGCATGAGTCGGGGAAGCGGCGAAATGCTTACACGGCGGCCCCGGGTGGACGCGGGCCGGCGACGGACGGAGAATCCGCGCATGGACATTCTGGCGCATGGGCTGTGGGCCGGGCTGGGGGTGCGCGCGCTGGCGCGGCGGCGGCGGCCGGTCACGCGCCGGCTGGCGGTGGCCGCGGTGGTGATGGCGCTGCTGCCAGATCTGATCCACCTGCTGCCGGTGCTGGCCTGGGCGCTGGGCGGCGGCGGCACGGTGGCCGAGTTGTGGCGCTACGCGGTGGCCCTGCCGGGGCAGGAGCCGGGCCTGCCGGAGTGGGTCGGCGCTGCCGCGCACCACCTGCATTGCAGCCTGCACAGTGCCCCCATCGCCCTGGCCTGCAGCCTGGCCCTGTGGCGCTGGCGTGCCGGCCTCGGCCTGGCGCTGGCCGGCTGGTGGTCGCATATCGTGATCGATGTGTTCACCCATTCGGCGAGCTTCTACCCGGTGCCGGTGCTTTACCCCTTCACCTACGCCGGGTTCGACGGCCTGGCCTGGAACACGCCGTTGTTCATGGTGGCGAACTACGCCGCCCTGATTGCCGTCGCCCTCTGGCTGCGGCGGCGCTGAGCGGGAAAATCGCCCGCATTCGATCCAGATCAAACGGCCGTCCGGCCGGCGCGGGATAATGGGTGTCGCCTGCCGCCGTGTTTCGGCTCGGGCCGCCGCCGAACTCCACCGTGCCCAACATCCCCCCACCCCGACCCCTCCTGCGCACAGGCTTCATGCCGCGCCTGATCGCCGCCGTGGTGGCGATCAATCTGCTGGTACTGGCACTCGCGCTGCACAACCTCAACGCCAGCCGCCAGCAGGCGCTGGAGCAGGTTCAGGCGACCACCGGCAGCCTGGCGATCCTCGGCGAGAACAACATCGTCGAGTCGGCCCGGCGCATCGACCTCGCCTTGCTCAGCATTGCCGATCTGCTGGAGCATCAGCTTGCGGAAACGTCGTTTTCCGAGGCTGCGCTGAACCGCGTACTGGCCACCTTCCAGCTGCGGGTGCCCGAGGTCGACGGCATTCGCGTCAGCGACAGCACGGGGCTGATCCGCTGGGGCAAGGGCGTCGATCCGCGCACGCCGGTGAGCCATGCCGACCGCCCCTTCTACGCCGAGCACAAGGCCGCGCCCGGCCAGCGGCTGATCGTCACCGAGCCCATTGTCGGGCGCGTGGCGAAGGTCTGGGCGATCGGCTTCACCCGCTCCTATCGCCATCCGGACGGCAGCTTCGCCGGCATTGTGTCGACGGCCGTGCCCGTCAGCTACCTGGCCGGCAAGCTGCAGGAACTGAGGGTTGGCGAGCATGGCTCGGCCGTTTTGCGGCATGCCGATCGCGCGCTGGTGGCGCGCCATCCGCCGGTGGCGGGCCCCGTCGGCATGACCGGCGATCGCACTGTGTCGGCGGAGTTCGCCGCGACCCTGGAGTCGGGTGCGGCCCAGGGCGGTTTCTTCACCCCGCGCGCGCCGGATGGAATTGCCCGCAGCTATGCCTATCGCCGCCTCGGCGAGCTGCCCTTCGTCCTGACCGTGGGCATGTCGCCCGAGGATTACCTCGATCACTGGTACGACGAAGTACGGATCAGCGTGGCGCTGCTGGCGGCCCTGTGGGCGGTGAGCTTTCTTGGCACCGGGCTGATCCATCGTGTCTGGCAGCAGCGGCTGGCCGATGCCGAAGCCCTGCTCGACAGCGAATCGCGCTATCGCCGCTACATCGAGATCGCCCCCGAGGGCATTTTCGTGGCCGACGCGGCGGCCCGCTACATCGATGTGAACCCTGCCGGATGCGCGCTGGTCGGCTACAGCCGCGCGGAATTGCTGCGCATGGGCATCGTCGATCTGGCGCCGCCGGCGGCGGCCGGCGATCACGGCGCGCTGTTCGACCGCATCAGGCAGGCCGAGATTGACCGCGTCGAAATCAGCCTGCGCCACAAGGATGGCCACCTGGTCGAGGTGTCGCTGCGCACGGTGGTCCTGCCCGATGGCAAGGTGATGGGTTTTTGCGCCGACATTTCCGAGCGCAAGCGCGCCGAGCAGGAGCTGGCGCGCTATCGGTCGGGCCTCGAAGCACTGGTGCAGCAGCGCACGGCCGACCTCAGCGCGGCGAACGCGCGGCTGGGTGAAACCCAGTTCGCCATGGACAGCGTCGGCATCGGCATCCACTGGGTCGAGCTCGACACCGGGCGCCTGTGCTACGTCAATCGCTATGCGGCCCAACTCCTTGGCTACAGCGTCGAGGAACTGGCGGCGCTGCGCGTATCGGATATCGACCCCGGTTTTCCGCCGGAGGCCTTCGCACGGATCTGCGAGGAGATCCGGCGGCAAGGCTTCCTCCAGTTCGAGAGCACGCAAAGCGCCCGCGACGGACGCCTGGTGCCGGTGGAAATGACGGTTTATTTCCACGCCGGCAGCGAGATGTCGCCACCGCACCTGATCGGCTTCATCACCGACATCACCCGGCGCAAGGAGGCGGAAAACGCGCTGCGCGCGGCGAAGGAAGCGGCCGAGGCCGCCAATCTCGCCAAGAGTGCCTTCCTCGCCAACATGAGCCACGAGATCCGCACGCCGCTGAATGCCATCATCGGCATGACGCACCTGCTGCGGCGCAGCGCGCTGACCCCGCCGCAGCATGACCGCCTGGACAAGATCGAAAGCGCCGGCCACCACCTGCTGGAAATCATCAACGCCGTGCTCGACCTGTCGAAGATCGAGGCCGGCAAGTTTGCCCTCGACATTGCCGAGTTCGATCCCGCCGAGCTGCTGCGCGAGGTGGCCACGATGTTGCGCGACAAGGCCGAGGCCAAGGGCCTGCGCCTGCTGATCGATGCCGGCGACCTGCCGCCGCGCCTGGCGGGCGATCGGACCCGTCTGCAGCAGGCTTTGCTGAACTACGCCACCAATGCCGTGAAGTTCACCGAAAAAGGGCACGTTGCCCTGCGCGCCCGGCCTGTCGAGGAGGCCGCCGACCACGTGCTGCTGCGCTTCGAGGTCGAGGACAGCGGCATCGGCATCGACGAGGAGGCCATGTCGCGCCTGTTCGCCAAGTTCGAGCAGGCCGACAACTCCACCACCCGCAAGTACGGCGGCACCGGCCTGGGCCTGGCGATCACGCGCAAGCTGGCGGAAATGATGAACGGGACGGTCGGCGTCGAAAGCCGGCCGGGCGAGGGCAGCCGGTTCTGGTTCGTCGTGCCCCTGCGCAAGCCGTCACCGCCAGGCGAACACGGCCGCCGTGCCGCCACCGCCGGCGCCGGACGCGCGCAGCTGCAGGCGAAACACGCGGGACGCAGGGTGTTGCTGGCAGAAGACGAGCCGGTGAATCGCGGCATCTTCCAGGCGCTTCTGGACGAAGCCGGGCTGCGGGTGGATGTCGCGGAAGACGGCGAGGCCGCCGTGGCCCTGGTGGCGAATAACCGCTACGACGCGATCCTGATGGACATGCAGATGCCGCGGGTCGATGGCCTGGAGGCGACGCGGCGCATCCGCGGCAATCCGGCGCTGGCGCGGTGCCCCATCATCGCCCTGACGGCGAATGCCTTCGAGGCCGATCGCCGCGCCTGCCTGGCGGCGGGCATGGACGATTTCCTGTCCAAGCCGGTCGATCCGGAGATGCTCTACGCGACCCTGGAGCGCTGGCTCGACGGGGCCTGAGATGCCGCGGGTGTCCGGCCGCCGCGGCAGGCCTTGGCAAACCTCGGCAAAAGTCGGCGCTGGTGCCACGGCGCCGCCGGCCGGTGTTTCCGGTGTTTCAGCTGCCGTGCTTCCAAAGTTCGACAGGCGACTGGCCGACCAGTTTGCGCAGGGCCTCGCGCGCCTTGACGGCGGTGAGCGGGACCTTGAAGGTGACTGCATGGGCAAAACGCTCGCCTGCTAGCCTGTAGAACCACGTCCGGCGATGGGCAATCATGGTGTCCTCCGTTGTTGGTCGTTGTATGAGCCATCATGCCCCATGTGCGGACGCAGGAGTAGACCTCGATCAAATTGCGGCCGAAAAATCCTCCCGCGCGCCGCGCGCGGGGTCAGCCGCGGCCGGTTCAGTGCAGCCGCGTGTCGGCGGCGCGCCCCTCGGCATCCACCGTCACCACCGGAATCCGCCTCTGGCGGCGCTTGACCTCGGCCACCAGCCGGCGCGACAGGCAGTCGAGCACGCCGCCCTGCGGCTGCGGCATGACGATTTCGTCGCACTGCAATTCGTCGGCGGCGTCGAGGATGGTGAACACGATCTCGCCATGGCGAAACAGGCCGCGATAGGCGATGCCTTCCGCCACCAGCGGGCGCGCCGCCTCCTCGATGAACGCGTCGGCACGGTCGGCCTGGAAGGCGGCGATCTCGGCCTGGGTGCGCGAGCGCAGCAGCTCCCAGCGCGTTACTTTCTCGCCGACATTGAGGAAGCAGACTTCGACCTCGGCGCCCCCGGCGTGCAGGCGCAGGGCGTAGGCCACGCCCCAGCGCGAATCGTCGTCGGCGGTGAGGGGGACCAGCAGGCGGCGGTGCGACGGAGCGGCGGACGTATCCATGGCAATGCCGTGGTCAGCTTGCGGGCGTGCGTGGTTCATGACCTACCTCCTTGGGATGGGCGAGGTTGCGGCGCGCGGCGATGATCTGGTCCAGCCCGCGCCGCGCGCGCCGCAGGTAGAAGGGGCCGACCAGCAGGGCCAGCAGCGGAATCGCGGCAATGAACTGCAGGACATGGCGCAGCAGCTGGGTGATGCCGCCGGCGGTTGGCAGGTCCAGGCGCAGCAGGTAGGCGGCGAGGGCAACCCCGGCGACCATGCCGATGCGTTCCCAGGCATCGAAGTCGATGTCGCGCGCATGGCGCGCGGCCTCCTCGCGGTCGGCCGGCGGCAGCTCGGCCAGGCGCGGCAGGGCGACGGCCACCAAGCCGGTCCATAGACCGGAGGCGACGCTGTCGTGGGTCTTGGAACCGGGCATGGCCCTAGCCTATGTAGTAGAGCGCAAGATAGGACATGAGCATCACCATGACCCACAGCGACATGCCGCCCGTCGGCCAGGAGCGCGAGAGAAGTCCGGGCGGCCGGCGTTGTCGATCGAGGAAGTCGGCCGTCGCTTGCGCTCGGTGCTGCAGGGATTCGCCAAGTCCGGCGCGCGTTTCTGCCAGGGCGTAGCGGAATGTCGCGGCGACGACCGGTGCGAGCCGGCGATAGAACCAGTCGCTGTCGAGATTTACCGAAGGCAGTTCTGGCGGGTAGATGCCGGTGCGCATCAGTACCGCAAAGGCCAGCGCCGAGAAGAACAGCAGCTGCAGCTGTGCCAGCACATGCGAGGCCGTGTAGGGCTCATAGTTCACCGGGAAGGGCAGCAAGGCGTAAAGCGCGCCGGGGAAGACACCGATGCCGATGCAGAGGGTCGCGGCGGTGCCCATGGCGACCAGCATGTTGCGCGGTGCCTCGGCACAGCGGATGCCCGAGTCGTGGGCGAAAAAGGCAAAGTAGGGGATCTTGATGCCGGCATGGTGGAATACGCCGGCCGAGGCGAACAGCAGCACCAGCCAGGTCAGCAGCATGCCTTCACCTGCCGCCGCCGTCATGATCATCGACTTGGTGACAAAGCCGCTGAACAGCGGGAAGGCCGAAATGGAGGCGGCGCCAACCATGCAGAAGCCGGTGGTCCAGGGCATGGACTTGTACAGTCCGCCAAGTTCGCTGCCCTTGATGGTGCCGGTACGCAGCAGCACGGCGCCCATCGACATGAACAGCAGACCCTTGAAGAGAATGTCGGCGAAGGCGTGCGCCACCGCGCCATTCACCGCCAGCTCGCTGCCGATGCCGATGCCGACCACCATGAAGCCGAGCTGGTTGTTCATGCTGTAGGCCAGCACGCGGCGCAGGTCGTTCTCGATCACCGCATAGAAAATCGGGAAGGCCGCCATCAGCGTGCCGATCCAGACCAGTTCCTCGTTGCCTGCGAATCCGCGCGCCAAGGCATATATGCCGAGCTTGGTAGTGAAGGCAGAGAGGAACACGGTGCCGGTGGGCGTTGCTTCCGGGTAGGCATCCATCAGCCAGTTGTGCAGCAGGGGAAACGCCGACTTGATGCCGAAGGCAACCAGGATCAGCATGCCGGCAGTGCCGTTCAAGCCGATGTGGCCGAAGGCCAGCGACCCGGTGTCGTGCCAATGCACCAGCGCACCGGCCAGCAGGAACATGCCCGACAGCAGTTGGACAATTACGTAGCGCATGCCGGTGGCGGCGGATTGGGCGCCGCGACGCGCCCAGACCAGCAACACCGAGGAAACCGCGGTCAGCTCCCAGTAGACGAACAGACTCATCAGGTCGCCGGCGAACACTGCGCCGATGGCGCTGCCCGCATAGACGAGACCGGCCATGTGCTGCATCGTGTCATCGACGTGCAGGGCATAGATCACGCTGAGCAGCAGAGCGAGCAGGAAGATGTAGCCGAACAGCATGCTCAGCTTGTCAACGCGCATCAGCACCAGGGTCTGACCGAGGACCTCGATCCCGCCGTGGATTCCTACCGGGACGGTCAGCAGGTAGGCGAATGCCAGCAGCGGCAGGGACACCAGATAGGCGCTGCGCATCGCGCCCCGGAACAGCGGCACCAGGACGGCGCCCAAGATCGGTATCAGGGCGACGGGAAAGTCACCGGTCATAATAGTCCTCGGTGCGCATCAGCACCCGCCGCAGCTGCTTTGCCGCCAGCACCAGGGCGACGCAGGCAAAGAAGCCGTAGAAACCGTGGTAGCCGAACACGGTGGCGAAGGCGAAGTCCTCGTGGCGGTGGATTACCAGATCAAGCAGGATCAGCAGCGTGCATACCAGCCACAATCCGCGGTAGATCTTGGTGACATTGGCGCTGTCGTCGAGCCAGTAGGACTTGGGATCGGACATCGTGGTCTCCCGTCAGGAAAGCCCTGGCACAAGCTGTTGGCTGAGCCGGAGCAGGGGGGCGGAGAAGAAGAACAGAGCGATGGTGCCGGCGGCGGTCGCGGTCAATGCCAGCACCATTTGCCACGGTGCCTCGCCGTGGGGATGGGCTGCATCGTCCGCGCTCAGCGGCTTGAAGAAGGCGGCATGGACAATGGGCAGGAAATAGGCCGCGTTGAGAAGCGTGCTCAGGATCAGCACCGCGACTACGGCGTGATGTCCGCCTTCGACGGCGCTGGAAACGATAAACCACTTGCTGACGAAGCCGGCGGCCGGCGGAATTCCGATCAGCGAAAGCGCCCCGATGGTAAAGGCGGTCATGGTCCACGGCATGCGCCGGCCGATGCCGTCGAGCTGGCTTACCTCGGTCTTGTGGGCTGCGGTGTAGATCGCACCGGCGGTGAAGAACAGGGTGATCTTGGCGACGGCATGGGTGGCAATGTGCAACGCGGCACCGACGATCGAAATCGGCGCCACCAGCGCGGCTGCAAGGACGACGTAGGACAGCTGACTCACCGTCGAGTAGGCGAGGCGGCGCTTCAGGTTGTCGGCGTGCAGCGCGACCAGGGAGGCGGCGAGGATGGTGAAGCAGGCAATTGCCACCAGCCAGTTGGTAGTCCCGGCAAGAATGTCGAGGCCGAAGACATAGACCACGATCTTGACCACCGAGAAAACGCCGGCCTTGACCACGGCAACCGCGTGCAACAGCGCGGACACGGGGGTCGGCGCCACCATCGCCGCCGGCAGCCAGCGGTGGAAGGGCATCAACGCGGCCTTGCCGATGCCGAACATGAAAAGTGCCAGCAAAATGGCCACTGTGGCCTTGTCGATGCCCGGTGGCAGGATGCCACCGATGGCGAACTCGGTCGTACCGGCGGCGTGCCAGACATAGATCACGGCCGGCAGGAGGAAAACGATCGAGGTACCCATCAGGATCCCCAGGTACATGCGCCCGCCCTGGCGGGCCTTATCCGTACCGGCATGGGTTACCAGCGGATAGGTGATGAGGGTCAGTACTTCGTAGAAAAGGAAGAGCGTGAACAGGTTGGCGGAAAAGGCGATGGCAATGGCTGCCGCGATGGCTAGCGCGAAACAGACGTAGAAGCGCGTCTGGTGCTTTTCGGCGTTGCCGCGCATGTAGCCGATGGAGTAAAGCGAATTGATGATCCACAAGCCCGAGGCGATCAGTGCGAACAGCATGCCGAGCGGTTCGATGCGGAAGGCCACCGGCAGGCTTGGTAGCAGTTCGAAGAGCAGGAGTTGCGGGCGCTGTCCGTCTGCCACCGGGCTGGCCAGTGTGGCGACGCAGGCGAACAACATTACCGCGGTCGTCAGGGTCACGGCCTCGCGCAGGTTGGGTCGGCGTGACATCAGGGCGATGCCGACGGCACCGGCCAGCGGCAGCAGCAGGGCGGCGGCGATCAGCAGCGCGGTGCTCACTTGAGGCTCCCGATCAGGCCGCGCGCGGCCTCCAGCGCCGAGCCGGCGGTGAAGGAGGTGTCGAGGCCGAACCAGATCACGGCGCCGACCAGCAGCCAGGCCGGCAGCAGTTGCGCCAGCGGCGCCTCGTCGCGCGCCATGCTCGCGGCCTCGGCCGGGGCCGGGCGGAAATAGGCCGCCTCGACGAAGCGCCAGACATACACCACGGCCAGCAGCGAGCTCAGCAGGATCGCCCCGACCAGCCACCACTGGCCCTGCTCCATCGCCGCGATGATCAGGTACCACTTGCTGACGAAGCCGGCGGTGCCGGGCACGCCGATCAGCGACAGGCCGCCGACGACGATGCCGAAGCTGGTCAGCGGCATGCGCCCGGACAAGCCGGCGAGGCGGTCGAAAGTCGGCGCTGGTACCCCGCCGCCCTTGCGCGCGCCGGCGGCGACCATGCCGCCGATGAGCAGGAAGATCGCGCCCTTGGTGATGCCGTGGTTGAACAAGTGCATGATCGACGCCGCCAGGCCATGCACCGAATCGAAGGACAGCCCGAGCGTGATGTAGCCGATCTGGCCGACGCTGGAATAGGCGAACAGGCGCTTCAGGTTGTCCTGCAGGATGGCGATGAAGCTGGCGACGAACATTGCCAGCAGCGACAGGCCAAGCATGATCTGCGGCAGCGGCAGGCGCTCGAAGACCAGGGACTCGCCGAACACCGAGAAATAGAAACGGATCAGCACATAGACCGAGACCTTGGTCGCCGTCGCGGCGAGGAAGGCGGTTACCGCCGATGGCGCATGGGTGTAGGCATTCGGCAGCCATTGGTGCAGCGGAAACAGGGCGAGCTTCAGCGAGATGCCGACGGTGAGGAAGGCCAGCGCCGCCAGCACCGGCCGCGAATTCTCGACGCCGCGCAGGCGCTGCGCCATGTCGACCAGGTTTAGCGTGCCGGTGGTGAGGTAGAGGAAGCCGATGCCGATGACGATGAAGGTGGCGCCGATGGTGCCCATGATCAGGTAGCGGTAGGCCGCCGCCAGCGCCCGCCGGTCACGGCCGAGCGCGATCAGGACATAGGTGGAGAGCGAGGAGATTTCGAGGAAGACGAAAATGTTGAAGGCATCGCCGGTGATGACGATGCCGAGCAGGCCGGCGACGCACAGGCCGAACATGGCGTAGTAGAGGTAGTGGCGGTCGCGCGGAATCTCGCGCTCGACCACGGCGCGGCTCCAGGGCAGGACGACGGCCGCCATGCCCGCGACCAGCACCAGCACGAAGCTGGCGAGGCGGTCAACCCGGTACTCGATACCCCAGGGCGGCGCCCAGCTGCCGATGTGGTAGCTGATGACGCCGACCTCGCCGACGCGCAGCCAGAGCATGATCGCCGCTGCCAGCGCGGCCCAGGCGCCGGCGGTGACCACGGCGAAGGCGAGGCCGCCGTGGCGCAGCAGCACGGCCAGCGGCGCCGAGGCCAGCGGCAGCACCACCTGCAGGGCGGGAAGGTGGGTGGCCAGGCTCACGGCTGCGCCTCGGCGGTGTCGATGCGATCGTCGAGCGCCGTGATCTCGTCTTCCTCGATGGTGCCGTAGGCCTCGCGGATGCGCACCGCCAGCGCCAGACCGAGCGCCAGGGTGGCGACGCCGACGACGATGGCGGTGAGGATCAGCACATGCGGCAACGGGTTGGAATAGACGTGGTAACCCTCGGCGATGATCGGTGCGGTGCCGCCGAGCAGCTTGCCCGGCGCGACGTAGAGCAGGTACACGGAGGTCTGGAAGATCGAGAGGCCGATCAGCTTCTTGATCAGGTTGCCGCGCGCGATGACGATGAACAGCCCGGCCATCATCAGGAAGACCGTGACGAAGTAGGCGAAATGGCTGAAGGTCTCGGCCATTTCAGTCGTCGCCGGGGCCGTCGGCGCGGCTGCGCGAGGTGAACATGTAGAAGATCTTCAGCATCACGCCGCAGACCGTCACGGCAACGCCGACCTCGACCCAGAAAATGCCGCGATGCTGGCCATGCACCGGGTCGGCGGATAGCACGAAGTAGTCGAGGAAGGCGCCGCCGAGCAGGATGCCGGCCAGGCCGACGCCGATATAGATCAGCACGCCGAGCGCGAGCATGGTTTCCACCAGCCAGTCGGGAATGATCTTGCGCGCATTCACCAGACCGAAGATCAGCGCGTAGAAGACGATGCCGGCGGCGAAGATGACCCCGGCCTGGAAGCCGCCGCCGGGGCCGAAGTCGCCGTGGAACTGGACGTAGACGGCGAACAGCAGGATGAAGGGGATCAGCAGCTTGCCGATCACCCGCAGCACGAGCTCACTTCGCATCGTCGCCGTCCTTTCCGCGCCGGCGGCGCAGCAGCGCGATGATGCCGGCGCCGGCAGTGAACACCACGGTGGTCTCGCCCAGCGTGTCGTAGCCCCGGAAGCTGGCCAGCACGGCGGTGACGACGTTGGGAATGTCGACCTCGTTCTGCAGGTAGCGTGGCGCCACGTGCTGGTGGATGGGGGCCTGCGGATCGGCGAAATCCGGCAGGCCGAGGGCGCCGTGGATCAGCAGGGCGCCGGTGGAGGCCGAAATGGCCAGCGGCAGCCAGGGCCGGTGCACCGGCCGCGCTTCCTCGCTGCGGCACAGGTAGAGCGCGCCGAGCAGCAGCACCGTGGAGACGCCGGCGCCGACCGCGGCTTCGGTCATCGCCACGTCGACGGCGTCCAGCGCCACCAGCACCGTGGCGGTGAGGAAGCTGTAGATGCCGGCGAGGACGATGACCGAAAACAGGTTGCGCAGGCGCGCCAGCACCAGCACGGTGAGCGCCATCAGGGCCAGCAGGATGTCGATGATCAGGGTTTCGATGGCTTTTCTCCCGGATCGGCCAGCTTCGGCTTGAGCCCGCGCAGGAGTCCGGCGCGCGCCAGCGTGTGGCTGGCGGTGGGGCTGACGAAAAAGACCAGCAGGCCGATCATCAGCAGCTTGACGGCCACCAGGGTCCAGCCGGCCTGCAGCAGCAGGCCGAGCAGGATCAGGCCGACGCCGAGCGTCTCGGTAACGCTGGTGGCGTGCATGCGCGTGTAGAAGTCGGGCATGCGTACCAGGCCGATGCCGCCGACCAGGCAGAAGAAGCCGCCGGCAAGCAGCGCCGCGCCGCTGGCGAGGTCGAGCAGCAGGTTCATGGCTCGGCCCCGACGTCTTCCTCGCCCAGCTTGCCCTGGCGCAGGAATTTCAGCACGGCAAAGACGCCGATGGCATTGAGCAGGCCATAGACGATGGCGAGGTCGAGGAACTCGGGGCGGCCGAACAGGAAGCCCATCACCGCCAGCAGCAGCATGGCGCAGGTGCCGATGGTGTTGGCCGCCTGCAGGCGGTCGAATACGGTCGGGCCCAGGGCGGCCCTCAGCAGCGCCAGCGCCACCGTCACCAGCAGGGCCAGGGTGGCCGCGCCGAGCATCACGATGCGCCTTCGAGGCGCGCGCAGCGCCGGTCCATCTCGCTGTCGGCCAGGCCGGCGGCGCCTTCGCGCGTCAGGGCATGGACCAGGAAGCGGTCCGGTGCCACTTCGATGGTGATGGTGCCCGGCGTCAGCGTGATCGAATTGGCATGAATGACCAGGCCGACGTCGGAATGCTGCGCCGGGCGGAATGACTCAAGGGTCGGCGAGATTGGCAGCGACGGATGCAGCACGCGCCGCGTGACGTCCCAGCCGGACTTCACGATCTCCCTGAGCAGCCACGGCCAGTAGGACAGCAAGGCGCCCCAGACGAGATGGATGGGGTGGCCCTCATGGTCGACCAGATCCATGCGCCGGGCAAACTGGGCGATGGCGAAGGCGCTGACGATCCCTGCCGTGACGAGGAATCCGCTGTAGATGCCGGAAAGCAGCAGCCAGAAGCCGGAGAGGATCAGGAAGAGGCTGAGAAGGCGAACCATGCGGCGATCCTAGCCGGCGCGAATCCTCCTGAAAATTCGCGAACTCCCCTAGCGCATGGCGCAGCCGGCAGGTCGCCCGCGGCGGCGGTGGCGGCCTTGCCTGGCCTCGCTTTGCGGCGACATACGTAATACCCTTACGGGGTTGTCCGAATTTCCCCCAGCGCAATGGACGAGCAGAATTTCCCCGCCAATTACCTGACCGATCCGAGGCCATTCATGGCGTCGTACCTGCGGCCCGGCTGGCGCGACCTCGCCGTGCTGCTGCTCGGCTACCTTGCGCTCGACTGGGCCAGCCACCTCCATCCCCTGCACGGGCTGAACATCACGCCGTGGAACCCCGCGCCCGCGCTGGGCCTGGTGTTCCTGCTGCGCTTCGACGGCCGCGTGGTGCTGCCGCTGGCGGCCGCCGTGGTGCTGGCCGAAACCATCGTGCGCGGCCTGCCGGTGGCGCTGGTGATGACCTTCGTCGTCGCCGCGCTGATCGCCGGCTGCTATTGGGCCACGGCGCGCGCCCTGAAGCGCCTGCTGCCCGCCGCCCAGCTGCCCGTGGATGGGCGGGGTCTGTTCGTATGGACCGCCGTGATCGCCGTCGGCACGCTCGTCAACAGCGCGCTGTTTGTCCTGGCGCTGGCGTTTGCCGGCTATCTGCCGACCTCGGGCATTGCCGCGGCGATTCTCCAGTACTGGGTCGGCGATGTCACCGGCATCGTGGTGACCATGCCCTTGCTGCAGATGCTGTTCGACGAAGACAGACGCCGCCAGCTGCGCGAGATCGTCGTCAGCCGCCATGCCCTGCTGCTGGTCGCCGCCGTCGCGCTGGCCCTGTGGCTTGCCTTCGAGGTTGGTGCACGCGCCGACTTCAAGTATTTCTATGTCCTGTTCCTGCCGATTGCCTGGGCCGCGGCGCGGCACGGCCTGCCGGGGGCGGTGGTCGCCGCCGCGCTGATCCAGCTCGGCATCATCGGCGCGGTGCAATGGCGTGGCTATGCCACCGTCACGGTCGTCGAGATCCAGGTGCTGGCGGCGGCGATCGCCCTGTTCGGCTTTTTCATCGGCGTGGTGGTGGACGAAATGCGGCGCGTCAGCGGCGAGCTCAAGCAGACGCTGCGCCTGGCCGCCGCCGGCGACATGGCCGGCGCCATGGCGCATGAGCTCAACCAGCCGCTGACGGCGCTCGCCACCTACGGCAGCGCCTGCGAGCAACTGCTGGCCATGGACGACTCCGGCGAGCGCCTGCGCGATGCGGTGCGCGCCATGGTGCGCGAATCGGCGCGGGCCGCCGAGGTGATGCGGCGCCTGCGCGATTTTTTCCGCACCGGCACCACCCGCCTGGAGTCGCTGCCCCTGGAAGCGCTGGTGCGCGGCGTCGTCGACGGGTTTTCCGGCAAGGCGGCGCAGGGTGCCATCGAGCTTGCCGTCGGCGAGATGCCGGCCTGCCACCTGCTGTGTGATCGCTTGCAGATCGAGGTCGTGCTGCGCAACCTGTTGTCGAATGCCGTCGATGCCGTCCAGGCCCAGCCGGCGGCGCGGCGCTGGATACGCCTGAGTGCGCGCGCCGAGGGCCCCTCGGGCATCAGCATCAGCGTCGAGGACGGTGGCGACGGGCTCGATGAGGCCAAGCTGGCGCGGCTGTTTGCCGGCTTCCAGTCGACCAAGAGCAGCGGCCTCGGCCTCGGCCTGATGATCAGCCGCGCCATTGCCGAGGCCCATGGCGGCCACCTCTGGGCCGAGGCGGGCGACCGTGGCGTCTTTCGCCTGCTGCTGCCGGTGGACACCTGGAACGATCATGCCGTCTGACGCCTTCACCGTTTATGTCGTCGAGGATGATGCCTCGATTCGCGACGCCCTCGGCCTGCTGCTGGGATTGCGCGGGCTTTCGGTGTCGATGTTCGCCGATGCCGAGAGCTTCATCGGCGCCTACCGGCCGGAATGGTCGGGCTGCATGCTGATCGACATCCGCATGCAGGGCATGGATGGCCTTGCGCTGCAGGCCTGGCTGGCCGAACGTGGCAGCCTGATGCCGGTGATCGTGATGACCGGCCATGGCGACGTCGGTTCGGCGCGGCAGGCCTTTCGCGCGGCCGCGGTGGATTTCCTGGAAAAGCCGATCGACCACGAGCGCCTGCTGCAGGCCATCGACGAGGCGCGGGCACGCGGCAGCACGGTGCGTGCCGACGCCGCGGCCGAGGCGGCGCGGTGCCAGCTTCTGAAGGCCCTGACGCCGCGCGAGCGCGAGGTGATGGAACATGTCGTCGCCGGCCGCCACAATCGCGACATCGCGCTTGAGCTGGGCATCAGCGTGCGCACCGTGGAAGTGCACAAGTCGCGCGTGATGAGCAAGCTGGCAGCCGCCAGCGTGGCCGATCTGGTGCGCCTCAGCCTCGGTGTCGCCAGCGCCAGGTGATGGCGGCGAACCGCCGGTGCCACGTATGATGTCGCCGGACATCACGGGAGCACGAAGGCCATGGCCAAGGTAGAACCGAGCAAGGAACAGCGGATCCTGCGCGTGCTGCGCACGGTCCTCGCCAACATCGTCAAGGAGACCGCGCCGCGTCCGGGGGTGCCGCGCGCCCTGAGCGACGGCACGGTCGAGGACATCCGCCAGCTGTTCGGCCTGATTGCCGAGCGCGAAGCCGAGCTGGCGCGGGAAGCGGGCATCGCGCTGGATGACCGTCCGCACTTCGCCGACGAAACGCGCAGCACCCATGCGCTGAAACTTCACCGGCCACCGAAAAAGCCGAACTGATCCGGCGGCGGCTCGGCCGCCCTTCGGCAGCGTGCCGCCGCCGCCCACGGTCAGGGCACCGGAATGGCCGCTGCGCAGGCTTTGCCTGACGGCGCAGCAATCCTCGAACGGATCGGGCACGCGGTCGAGGTGCGGCATCGCCTCGGCCGGCGATTCCATCTGGATCACGCCATCGATGCCGCCGATGCGCGGGCGACTGTCGGCATCGCATTCGATGCGCGCGGACACCGAGGTGGTGGCTTGCCCCGATGGGCCGCCTCCGGGCCTGTTTGCCGCCTTGATGCTTATCAGCGTCGGCCTGGCCTGGGCGTGGCCGGCGCATTGCGCGGCGCCGGCGTTTGCGCCGCCTGCCCCGCCCGGCGACGCCTTGCGGACATTGATGGCGGTCAATGCTGGCCAACCTTGCCGCCATGGCGGACTTGCTCTGCATCAAGGTTCCGCACTGCCGTGGTCGTAGCCTGCAGGGCACGCAAATCGCCCCGCCCGGGCGCTACCCAGATACCCATCCGCCAGGAGACATGAAATGACAAACGCGAGGAGTTCCCTTCCCTTGGTCGCGGCACTGCTGTTGGTCGCGGGGGCCTCGGCCGCCGCGCAAAAGGATGTCAGCCCCGCCGAGACGGCCTACCAGGCCGGCAGCTCGCCGCTTGCCAACGTGGAGATGTACCAGGACATCAATCCCAAGGCGCCGTCGATGACCAGGGCCGAGTTCGACAAGGCTCGCCAGATCTACTTCGAGCGCTGCGCCGGCTGCCATGGCGTGCTGCGCAAGGGTGCCACCGGCAAGCCGCTGACGCCCGACCTGACCATCGAAAAGGGCACCGAGTACCTGAAGGTGTTCATCGCCTACGGCTCGCCGGCGGGCATGCCCAACTGGCAGACCTCGGGAGAGTTCACCGAGGCCGAGGTCGACCTGATGGCGCGCTACGTGCAGCAGACGCCGCCGCAGCCGCCCGAGTTCGGACTGAAGGACATGAAGGCGACATGGAAGGTGGTGGTGCCCCCGGCGCAGCGGCCGAAGAAGAAGCTGAACGCCTACAACATCCAGAACCTCTTCTCCACCACCCTGCGCGACACCGGCGAAATCGCGCTGATCGATGGCGACAGCAAGAAGATCATCAATATCATCAAGACCGGCTACGCGGTGCACATTTCGCGCATGTCGGCCTCCGGACGCTACCTGTTCGTCATCGGCCGGGATGCGAAGATCAACATGATCGACCTGTGGATGGAAAAGCCGGACACCGTCGCCGAGGTGCGCGTCGGTCTGGAGGCGCGCTCGGTGGAGACCTCGAAGTTCAAGGGCTACGAGGACAAGCTGGCGATTGCCGGCACCTACTGGCCGCCGCAGTACACGATCATGAACGGCGACACCCTGGAACCGCTGAAGATCATGGCCACCCGCGGCATGACCGTCGGCGACCAGGAATATCATCCCGAGCCGCGTGTCGCCGCCATCGTCTCGTCGCATTTCAAGCCGGAGTTCGTGGTCAACGTCAAGGAAACCGGCAAGTCGCTGATCGTCGATTACAGCGACGTCAATCAGCTCAGGGTGACCGAGATCCCGGTTGCCAAGTACCTGCATGACGGCGGCTTCAATTCGACCAAGCGCTACTTCATGATCGCCGCCAACCAGTCGAACAAGATCGGCGCCATCGACATGAAGACCGGCAAGCTGGCCGGGCTGACCGAGGTCGGCAAGATCCCGCATCCGGGGCGCGGCGCCAATTTCACGCATCCGAAGTACGGTCCGGTGTGGGGCACCGGCCATCTTGGCGACGAGACCATCGCCCTGATCGGCACCGATCCGGCGAAGCACAAGGACCAGGCATGGAAAGTCGTCGAGACGCTCAAGGGACAGGGCGGCGGTTCGCTGTTCATCAAGAGCCATCCGAAGTCGAGCAACCTCTGGGTGGATACGCCGCTGAATCCGGAACCGGCGATCTCGCAGAGCATCGCCGTGTTCGACATCCGCAACCTCGCCGCGGGCTACAAGGTGCTGCCGATCGGGGACTGGTCCGGCATCAAGGACAACGGCGCCCGCCGCGTGGTGCAGCCGGAATACAACAAGGCCGGTGACGAGGTATGGTTCGCCGTATGGAGCGCCAAGGACAAGGAGTCGGCGCTGGTGGTGGTCGACGACAAGTCGCTGACGCTGAAAGCGGTGATACGCGACAAGCGCCTGATCACGCCGACCGGCCATTTCAATACCTACAATACGCAGCACGACGTGTATTGACCGCAGGCTACCCGGCGCACCATGGTGCGCCGCGGTATCCGGTGCGCGTTGATCGCGATCAAGGCATCGCGGGCATCGCCGGCTAAAGTCGGCCTTCCTGCCCGATACGGCCCAAGCTTGCCATGGCCCAGCGTAACCGCCTCGCTGTCGATGCCCGCAGTCTGCTGAGCTGCATTCCGTTGTTCGCCGGGTTGCCCCCGGATCGTCTGGATCGTCTGGGCGCCGCCTGCCGCCTGATCGAACTGCCCGGCCACCGTTCGCTGTTTGCCGCCGGGCAGCCGATCCGCGAGATCCATTACCTGATCACCGGCACCGTGAAGCGTTTCACGATGCGTGCCGACAGCCTGGAGAAGGTGCTCGAACTGGTCAGCGCCGGCAGCCCGGTCGGCCTTGCCGAGGCGCTCGCCGCCGACGAACATGTCTCGTTCGCCGAGACCCTGGAGCGCTGCACGGTGCTGGCCCTGGGGCGCGATGCCCTGCGCGCCGAGCTCGCCGAAGACGGCCTGCTGGCCAATCGCCTGCTGGCGCTGCTGGTCCGCCAGCAACACAGCACAGAGTTCGCCGTGATCCGGCACCATTCCCTGCCGGTGACACAGCGCGTGCTCGATTACCTGCTGAAGCTGGCCGGCGAGAGCCGACAGCTGGCCGGTGAAACCACGGTCCGCCTCGGCGCCAGTAAGCGGCTGGTGGCGGCAAGCCTGGACATGGCGCCGGAGACCTTTTCGCGCACCCTGCGCCAGCTCTCCGACGACGGAATCGTCGTCGTCGAGGGGCGTCAGGTTCATATCCAGCATGCGGCGCTGGTGGCCGTCGAATCCTCCGGGCGGGCCACCGTTTCGCCACCCGTGCGCTACGCGCGACAGGAACGGGGCGTACCACCCGACGCGCCGGCGGCGGTGGAAATGATCAATCTCTGCGGGCGCCACCGCATGCTGTCGCAGCGCATGGCGGCGGCATGGGTGCTGGCGCAGCGGGGGGTGGATGCACATGCCGCGCGCGCCGGCCTGAAGCGCTTTGGCGAGGATTTCCAGCGCAACCTGCGGCGCACCTCGCTGTTGCCCCTGTCCGCCCCGGTGCGGGAGAACCTGCGCCGGCTTGAGACCGAGTGGGCCGCCTACCGCGCGGTGATCGGCCCCGACCTGGCCGCGGCCGCCCTGCCGCAAGCCGTCTTCGATGGCAGCGAGCGCATGCTGGAGTTCGCCGATCGCCTCACTGCCTCGGCGGTTGCCGCGGCCAGCAGCGCGGAGGCGCGTCGGGTGGAGTTCGCCGCGCGCAACCGCATGCTCTGCGCGCGCATCACGAAACTCTGGCTGTTTGCCGACTGGCAGGTGGCGGCGGGCCACGCCTGGCACCTGATCGAGGATTCGGCCCGGGAGTTCGAGGAAAACCTCGGGCGCCTGCACCAGGCAATGGCCAGCCTGCCGGAGGCGGAAGCCCAGCTGGCGATCGATGCCGAGCAATGGAAGCGGTTTCGCGCCAGGATCCGGCGCCGGGATGACGACGGCGGGAGCGCGGCCACCGTCCGGGGAGTGTGTTCCGTCAGCGACGCCTTGCTGCGCCAGGTGGATGCCACGGTCAAGCTCTGCGAGCGCATGGCGATCCATGCGGCCTGAGCTCAGCCGGCCAGGCGCCCCCGCACCAGGTGGCTGAGGCTGTCCACCACCAGCACCAGCAGCAGCATGGCCATCAGCACGGTGGCCGCTTGCGCCTGCTGGAAGATGGAAAGGTGGAAGTAGAGCATCTGGCCGAGGCCGCCGGCGCCGACGAAGCCCAGCACCGCCGCCATGCGGATGTTCATTTCCAGCCGGTACAGGCTGTAGGCGATGACCTGCGGCCAGACCAGCGGCAGCGTGCCATAGACGAAGGCCACGGTGCCGCCGCCACCGGCTTCGCGCAGGCTGGATTCGGGCGCCGGCGGGGCGTTCTCGATGGCCTCGGCGAACAGCCGGCCGAGCACGCCGATGGTATGCAACATCAGCGCCAGGGTGCCGGCGAAGGGGCCGAGGCCGGCGGCCAGCACCATCAGCGTGGCCCACACCAGCTCGGGCACGCTGCGCAGCAGGTTCAGGGCGAAGCGGGCCAGCGCCCGAGCCGGAGCCCCCAGACGCCCGGCCGCCGGCAGCGCCACGAGCATGCCAAGGGCCGCGGCCAGCAACGTGCCGACAGCGGCCACGGCAAAGGTCTGGACGCTGCCGAGCGCCACCTTGCGCAGGAAATCCGGCGCCAGGTCGGGAGGGAAGAAGGAAGCCACGAAATCACCCATGGCGGCGGCCGATTCACGCGTCGCCAGGGCCGTGAAATCGATGTCGAGCCAGGCAAAGCTGGCGACGATGGCCAGCAGCAGCGCCGCGCCGCCGAGGAGGCAGCTGAGGCAGAAGTCGGCCGGTCCGGCGGGCGGGCAGGTATCGTCGCCGGACTTCATGCCAACGCCCGGCGCAGGACGGCGCTGATGGCGTCGGCCAGCAGCACCAGCAGCAGGAATACCAGCAGGATGCTGCTGGCCTCGCCGCCATTGAGCATCTTCATCGACTGGTCCATCAGCTGGCCGAGGCCGCCGGCGCCGACGAAACCCATGATGACCGAGGCGCGTACCGCGCATTCCCAGCGATACACGGTGTAGGAGGTCAGCTCCTGCGCCGCGTTGGGCACCAGCCCGTAGGCCAGTGCGGCGAGGCGCCCGCTGCCGGCCGCGAGCAGGGCGCGCGCCGGCCGCGTGTCGGTGGATTCGAGGATTTCGGTGTACACCTTGCCGAGCATGCCGCCATAGGTGATCGCCAGGGCCAGCACGCCGGCTGCCGGGCCGAGGCCGAGTACGCGCACGAACATCAGCGCCCAGACGATTTCCGGAATTGCCCGCAATACCGTCAGGATTGCGCGGCAGGCGGCGCGCAGCGCCTGTCCGCGCCAGCGCCCCGGACCGGGGCCGATGGCCGACACCGACAGCGCGCGCGTGGCCACCACGGCCAGTGGTGCGGCGAGGAACAGGGCCAGCGTGATGCCGGCGGTGGCGATCGCCAGGGTTTCCAGCGTCGCCCGCACCAGCAGGCCGAGGAATTCGGCGTCGGTGGCCGGCGGCAGGAAGCCGGCCAGGAAGTTGCCGATCACCCGGAGGTTGCTGGCGTCCAGCAACGCGGCGGGGCGGAACTCGGCGAGCTGCAGCAGCGGCCAGAGCAGGACGATGGCCAGAAGCGCACCGCCGAGGCGCCGGCGCGCGTCCGGGTCGCGCAGCGGCAGCGCGGCCGCGGCGTCGATGGCGGCGACGTTCACCCTTGCCCCCGGCAACTGTCGATGCGCACAAGCCTGGGCGCGGCTTGCGGGTCCGGCCCGCCGAGGGCGCGCAGCAGCGCCGGGTCGTTGGCCTGGGTTGGCACCACGCGGCCTTCGCTGGCGTAGAGCTCGCCGAGCATTTCGTTGCTGACGTCGCCTGCCGGCAGGTCAAAGGCCACTTCGCCATTGCGCAGGCCGATCACGCGCGGGAACCATTTCAAGGCCAGGTCCACGGCGTGCAGCGAGGCCAGCACGGCGGCGCCGCGCTGTTCGGCGTCGGCGACGATCTGGCCCAGGGCGGCATCGGCCAGCATCGGGTCGAGCGCCGACACCGGCTCGTCGGCGAGGATCAGCTGCGGCTGCTGGTAGAGCACGCGGGCGATGCCGACGCGCTGCAACTGTCCGCCGGAGAGCCGGTCGCAGCGGTCGAAGAGACGATCGGCGAGGTCGAGGCGCGCCAGCGCGGCGCGCGCTCCGGCGATGTCGGCCGGATAGAGCAGGGAGGCCAGCCCCTTCCATGCCGGCCAGCTGCCGAGCCGGCCGGCGAGGATGGCGGTAATTACCCGCAGGCGCGGCGGGATCGGCGGTGCCTGGTGGATGGTGCCGATGCGCGCACGCAGCCGGCGCAGCTCGCGGGCGGAAAGCTGCCACGGATTGTGGCCGAGCAACTCGATGCGTCCGGCAGTCGGTCGCAGGGCACAGCCGAGCAGGCGGATCAGGCTGGTCTTGCCGGCGCCGGACGGGCCGATCACGGCCACGCGCTCGCCGGCGGCGAGGCGCAGGTCGAGGCCGTGCAGCGCGCGCAGGCCGTTGGCATGTTCGAGGCCGAGGTGGTGGGTGGCAAAAGCCATGGCGGTGTGCCGGGTGCGGCGGAGGCCGCGCCCGGCAAGGGCCTTACTTGATCAGCCCGGCGTTGCGCGCCGCGGCTTCGATGCCGTCGTAGTTCGAGGCCCTGGTGGCGACGAACTTCGAGGCGCGCTGCAGGTTCATCAGCTCCTTGTGCGCCGGGTTGGCGGGATCGAGCTTGAGGAAGGCGTCAGTGAGCTTCTTCGTCAGCGCCGCGTCGAGCCCGGGGCGCACCGTCCAGTTGTAGTCATAGTAGGGCGGCGTGGTGGCGATCACCTTGACGCGCTTGGCATTGGCATCGCCCTTTTCGATCAGCTTGTCCATCACCGAGGCGTTGAGCACGCCGGCCTCGGCCTTGCCCGAGGCGACGAAGGCGACCGTCGCGTCATGGGCGCCGGAGAAGGCGACGTTCTTGAAATCCTTGTCCGGGTTGATGCCGTCCTTGAGCAGGAAGTGGCGCGGCATCAGGTGGCCGGAGGTCGACGAGGGCGAGCCGAAGGCGAAATTCTTGCCCTTCAGGTCGGCCAGGGTCTTCGCCGGGCTGTCGGCCGGCACGATGAACTTGCTGAGGAATTTTTCGTCCTCGGCGCGCTGCACGATCGGCGTGGCGCCGCCGCTGGTGCGCAGTTTGGCCTGGACGAAGGTGAAGCCGCCGAGCCAGGCCATGTCGATTTTCTTCGAGGCCAGGCCTTCGACGACGGCAGCATAGTCGCTGACGGGGGTGAACTGTATCTTGTGTCCGGTTTCCTTTTCGAGGTATTCGCCCAGGGGCTTGAACTTGCGCTGCAGCTCGGTCGGCGCCTCGTCGGGGATGGCCGATATTCGCAAGGTATCCGCCATGCTGCTGGCGGCACCGAGCATCAGGGCGAGGGACAGCGCACTGCGCGAAATGAGTCGGGACATGAGGATCATTGCATTCTCCTTGGGTCGGGCACGGATGGAAATATGTCGGCGTCGCCGTGCCGTCGGCGCCGACTTTCAGACAACGAGGGTGATCGGTTCGATCGCCGCGCCCTGTTCCAGCACGCGGCCGATGCGCACCGCATGCGGGTAGCCGGCCTCGCGCAGGGCGGCAAGGCAGGCCTCGGCAAGCGCCGCCGGCACGCTGGCAAGCAGGCCGCCGGCAGTCTGCGGGTCGAAGATCAGCGGATAGTGGGGGTGGTCTACCGCCTGTTCCTGGTTGCGCAGGGCGCGGCGCAGGCGCAGGTTGGCCGGCTGCAGGGAACTCACCACGCCGGCGGCGACGCAGTCAACGGCGCCGTCCAGCAGCGGCAGCGCGTTCAGGTCCAGCTCGGCATCGACGCCGGAGGGCTTGGTCATTTCGACCAGGTGGCCGAGCAGGCCGAAGCCGGTGAGGTCGGTGCAGGCCGTGGCACCGTGAGCGATGAGGATCGGCATCGCCGCGCGATTCGACACCTGCATCGATTCGAGTGCGGCGTCGATCCAGCGGCCGCGCGCCTTGAGCCGGGCGTGGGCGGCGAACAGCGTGCCGGTGCCGATCGGCTTGGTCAGGATCAGCGCATCCCCCGGGCGCAGGGCGCCCTTGGTCAGGATGCCGGCCAGCGATTCGTCGATCAGGCCGTTGATGGCGAAGCCCAGCGCCAGTTCGCTGCCCTCGCCGGTGTGGCCGCCGACCAGCGCGCAGCCGGCCTCGTTGAGCACGGATACGGCGCCGGCCATCATGTCGCGCAGGCTGTCCTCGACCTTGGCTTCGAGGCCCGGCGGCACGGTGGCGATGGCGGTGGCCGACTGCGCCTCGCCACCCATGGCGAAGATGTCGCCCAGGGCGTGGTTGGCGGCGATGCGGCCGAAGGTCCAGGGATCGTCGATGAAGGCGCGGAAGAAATCCACCGTATGCACCATGGCCTTGCCCGCCGGCACGCGCACCACGGCGGCATCGTCGGGCGCGTGCAGGCCGATCAGCACGTCGTCGCGCGGGATGGGGCGGACCTCGGCGAGTGCGCGCGACAGCACGGTGGCGCCGACCTTGGCGCCGCAACCGCCGCAGCGCATGGCGATGGCGGAAATGGCCTGGGCCTCTTCGGCGGGCGCCAGCGGCACCGGGTCGTTGTCGGCCGGCCGCGGATTCTCCATCGGTGCCAGCTCGCAGAACTTGCGCATGAAGCGGCGGTCGATCCAGTCCTTCCAGCGCCAGATCCAGTCGCCGCGTGCAAAGAAGGCGCCGCGCGAGGCTACCGCATGCCTGTCGCCGGTGCTGATCAGGGCCAGCCAGCGCGTCTGCGGGCGATAGCGCTGCGGCTCCTCGCGGGTGATCACGCGGCGCAGGTTCTCGGCCAGCGGCGGGCCCATGCGCACGGCGAAGACGCCGGCCTTTTCGAGGCGATGGCCGGTCATCGCAGCGCAGTCGCCGGCGGCGAAGACCAGCGGATCCGTCTCGGTCTGCAGGGTCTCGCCGACGCGGATGAAACCGGCCTCATCCAGCGCCAGTCCGGTGTCGCGCAGCCACGCCGCGCCGCCGGCCTGGGTGACCCAGACGATTTCGTCGGCGGCGATGTCCGGGCCGCCGCGTACCTGCAGACGGCCGGGGCCGACCTCGCTGACTTCGGCATTGCGATGCACATGCACGCCGCGTGCCGTCAGCACGGCTTCGAATGTCCGGCGCACGGCGGCATTGTGGGTCGGCAGGATGCGCGGTTCGGCGGAGAAGAGGTGGAAGCTCAGCTCGTTGGGGTCGCGTCCCAGGCTGGTGAGTTCGCCGCGCAGGCGGTACTGCATCGCCAGCGTCATCTCGACGCCGGCGGCGCCGGCGCCGACCACGGCGATGGTGGTCGGCCCGACGTGGGCGCGGACGCGCTCGAACAGTGCCAGCCAGCGCCCGTTGAAGCGGCGGATCGGTTTTACCGGCACGGCATGTTCGGCGGCGCCGGGCACCTGCTGCAGCTGCGGCGTGGAGCCGATGTTGATCGACAGCAGGTCGTAGCTCACCGGCGGGCGGTGGCGGCACAGCACCTGGCGCCCGGCGCGGTCGAGGCCGACGACTTCGTCATGGTAGTAGCGTGCGCCGGCAAATTCGGCCAGGCGACGCAGGTCGATGTGTACCTCGTCGTACTCGTAGTGGCCGGCGATGTAGCCGGGCAGCATGCCGGAGTAGGGCGTGTCGGTGTCGGTGCAGATCACCGTCAGGCGCACACCGGGCAGCGGCCGCATGGCAAACATGCGCAGTACCACGACATGGCTGTGGCCACCGCCGACCAGCACGATGTCGCGCAACACCGGGCCGGCGGACTTCATCGTCGGACTCCGCACAGGTCGCGCGCGAGCGCCAGCACGGCGGCGCGCTCAGCCTCGGGTGCGAACAGCGGCGCGCGCGCGGTGCATTGCGCCTGCAGCTGCGCCAGCAGGCCGCCGTCCCGCGCGCGCCGACCTTCCTGGCAGCGCAGGATCAGGTCGGCCAGCGCGCCGGCATCGCCCCAGGGAAAGTAGCCAAGGTAGTCGCCGCCGAGCATGCCGAGATTGCCGGCGATGTCCGAGGCCAGCACCGGGGTGCCGCTGGCGGCGGCCTCCATCACCACATGGGCGCCGCCTTCCATGCGGCTGCAGTGGATCAGCAGGTGGGCCTGCTGGATGCGCCGCCGCGTTTCGGCGTGCGACAGGCCGCCGAGCCAGCGGTAGTTTGCCGCGGCGCGCATGGTGGCGCGCGCGGCACGGCCGAGCGCGGGATCGAGCGCATTGCCGATGTGGTCGAGGAAGATGTCGCGGTGGTCCTTGAGCAGTCGCGCGGCGGCGAACAGGGTCTCCGGAGATTTTTCGCTGCGCAGGTGGCCGACCATCACCGCGCGCAGGCGGCGCTGCGGCTTGGCCAGCGTCTTGCGCAGCGGCGTCGACTGGAAGATCACGCGGCACTTGCGACGCAGCGCGGCGGGCAGCGCGGCGGGGGCCGCCGCCTGCAGCACGACCAGCGTCTGCGCCAGCTGCAGGGAGCGCTGCGCCGCGGCGTCGACGGCGATGTCGCGGTAGAGGTCGGTGCCGGTCAGCACCACGGCGAGGCCGCGCCGCGGATGCTCGCGCGCCCAGGCGGCAATCGAGTCGGCCGAGCGGCGCGCGTGCAGGGCGATCATTGCGCTGTCGTCGCAGCACAGCGGCGAGGGCCACTCGCGCACAATGCGTGCGGCATAGTCGCCGGCGAGGTGGCGCTGCCAGCGCTGCGCCGTCTGCCAGTTGCCATTGTTGGCGTCGCGCAGCGCGGGCGTGACGATGACCAATTGGGGCATACTCCGGGCTTCAGACATGAGTTCCGGACCGATCATGAACATCGATGACGCCATCGCCGCGCGCTGCGGCAGTCGTGCCGCGCTGGCGGCGGTGTTGCGCGACAGCCGGGCGCGCAGCCTGGCGCTGCTCGACGCCTATGTTGCGGCGCTGGGCGAAGCGCTGGTGGTGCCCTATTCGGTGCAGCTCAATCCGCCTTTGTGGGAGACCGGGCACGTTGCCTGGTTTCAGGATTTCTGGCTCGCTCGCAATCGCCAGCGCGCGCGCGGCATCGCCTGCGACCCCGGGCACGCAAGGCCGGATGGCCGTCTGGCCGGCGCCGATGCACTGTACAACTCCAGCCTGGTTGCCCACGAACGGCGCTGGGCGCTGCCACTGCCCAGCCTGAGAGCGACGCGCGACTACCTCGCCGCCAGCCTTGAGGAATCGCTG
>Ga0172367_10002233_pt1 | contig 26780 bp, 31 predicted proteins | sample Lak10m_FD_114542 | JGI IMG/M metagenome (GOLD analysis project Ga0172367, IMG submission 114542) | Freshwater microbial communities from Kabuno Bay, South-Kivu, Congo - kab_022012_10m | ecosystem: Environmental > Aquatic > Freshwater > Lake | place: Democratic Republic of the Congo: South-Kivu...
ATTCAATTAATGACTATCTCAGTGCAGGTGACCACCTTCATCATGCACGTGACCGTGTTGTAACTCCTCTGCCGACGCAGCGCGCACGCCAGTCACCTCGCAATTAAAGGTAAGCGTCTTGCCGGCCAGCGGATGATTGCCATCCACAGTCACTTCATCGTCCGTTACCTCAACGACGGTATAAAGGATGAAATCTTCATCATCAGACTCTTCTGGCGCGCCCTCAAACTGCATGCCAACCGCCACATCCTTAGGGAAGGAGCTGCGCGCTTCCACTTCCACCATATCGTGTTCGTATTCACCAAAGGCATCATCAGGCTGCAAGGTCACGCTGACTTTCTCACCCACTCCTTTGCCATGCAAAGCCTCTTCGACCAAAGGAAAGATGCCGTCATAACCACCATGCAGGTAACTGATCGGGTCTTCTACCTTTTCCACCAGTACGCCTTCAGCGTCGAGCAGTTCATAACGCAATGACACGACTGAGTCTTTAACGATCTTCATTATTTAATTTCCTTTATTAGATTCAAAATATCTAGGGCATGGCCATGCACCTGTACACCATATGCCACATGGCGCAGCTTGCCATTTACATCGATGACGAAAGTGGAACGTTTGATAGACAACTTTTTGTGTCCGTCGACTTCCTTTTCATACATCACGCCGTATTTTTTGCACACACGCGCATCTGGATCGGACAACAACAACACAGACAAACCATACTTATCCCGGAAAGACGCATGACTTAGACAATCATCACGACTGACCCCCACCACTACAGCGTTAGCTTTGCTAAATTCCTCTTCCAAATCGCTGAACTCGTTAGCTTCCAGCGTACAACCTGGGGTATCGTCGCGCGGGTAAAAATACAGGACTACGCAATGCTTGCCATGTTGGGCTGCCAACACAAAAGTCTGCATATCAGCATCAGGCAACTCAAAATGCGGCGCCTCTGTTCCTACTTGTAGCTGCTCATTGTGCATGGTTGCCTCCCCTTGTGCGGCATTGTAAATGCTTTTACAAAAGCGCTAATAAAATTTTTCTGCTCAACATCGCTATGACAGCACCGCTATAATCGTGCCCATGAAAACACTGCCTACTATACCCACCCTACTGGGCGGCCTGACTGTCGCCGAGTTCCTCCGTGACTACTGGCAAAAAAAACCCTTGCTGATACGCCAAGCCATTCCTGGATTCAAAGGCCTACTCGATCCGCAACAACTCATCGAATTAGCTTGCAATGCAGACGCACAGGCTCGCATAGTGACCCAGCAACGCGGTAAGTTCGAGCTATTGCAAGCACCATTCGACACCGAGGATTTCAGCAACTTGGGCAAGAAGAAATGGACGGTGTTAGTACAAGGCGTGAATCATCATCTCAACACCGCGAACGCGCTACTACAGCACTTCGACTTTATCCCGCACTCCAGACTAGACGACCTGATGGTCAGCTATGCCCCCAAGGGCGGCGGTGTTGGACCACATTTTGACTCTTACGATGTATTTCTACTGCAAGGTAAGGGAACACGTCGCTGGCAAATCTCCACTCAGGAGGACCGCACACTAATAGCAGGTGCACCTTTGCGCATACTGAGCGACTTCAAGATGGAGCAAGAGTGGCTATTGGAGGCAGGCGACATGCTTTATTTGCCACCACAGTGCGCGCACAACGGTATTGCAGAAGACGATTGCATGACTTACTCGATAGGCTTCCGCACTCCAGCCTATCAGGAACTCGCCGAGCAATTTTTGGTATACCTACAAGACCGCATCTGCATCGAAGGTATGTACGCAGACCCTGACTTAAAAACTCAACAACATCCTTCCGAAATCAGCACAGCCATGCTTGATCAGGTGAGTCATGCGATTAATCAGATACGTTGGGACAAAGAAGACATCGCTAACTTCCTCGGCTGTTATCTCAGCGAACCCAAGCCCCATATCTTTTTCGATCCACCATCACGACCAATGAGTGCGGCGAAGTTCGCGCTCGCCATACAAAAACGCGGCGTACTACTAGACCTCAAATGCCAGATGCTGTGTCATGCCGAGACTGTATTCATGAACGGCGAAGCTCAGGCTTTCTCGCCCGCTATTTATCAACAGTTACGCGCACTCGCCGACCTGCGCACGTTACCTGGTATCAGCGAGAATCTCACCGAGATTTGCCCTATACTGCACCAGTGGTATCTAGATGGTTATCTGACAGTAGGCAAGTAAACGTGGGAGAGATTATGAGCGAACCTACCTTGCAACATACCAAACTCGATGGCATCGTCGACTACACCAACGCACTAGATCAACTCTGTAAACTCGCGCGACAAGAGTTGCTATTGTTCGAGCAAAATTATGATGGTTTGGGCTACAACGGTGAGGCACGTTACCAGACCCTGCGCCACTTCCTGCTCGCCAATCCCAACAACAAACTTTACGTATTGGCTCACGACGTACGCTACCTGACCACACAATGTGCCCGCATGACGATGTTGCTTAGGCAATTTGGTCACAGCATGTATATCTATCAAACCCCCAAGCATCTGCAGCACTTAACCGAACCCTTTGCGGTGGCAGACAACGAGCATTACGTGCGCCGCTTTCACTTTGACGATCCGCGCGGCATATTTGCGCAAAATGATCCGGAACCATCACGCGCACTCAAGTCACGCTATACAGAAATGTGGGCTAACTCACACCCTGCCGCAGCAGCTACTACGCTAGGTCTATAACCCAGCAAAATAATTGCGGCAACGCCATAAAACCCTGGCGACTCGGCCCGATTTTTAGCCAAATCAAAAAAATAGTTTGAAATCCTCTGGATTTTCCTATAGTCGCTGGTAGAATGCTCGCACTTTGAATTTGAGCAGCTACTTATGTTTAGATTCAAGCAAAAATATTCATATTTTTTATATAGTTAACTTAAATCGGAAATTAAAATGAAACAATCTACTCTTGTTGTTGCTTTGTTGGCATTGGCTTTGACTGCTTGTGGCGAAAAGGCTGCTGAAGTTGCTGACACTACTGCTGCTGTTGCTGCTTCCGCAGCTGCTGCAGCTCCAGCTGTTGCTGATGCTGCTTCTGCTGTTGGTGGTGCTTCTGCTGTTGCAGCGGTATCTGAAGTTGCTGCTACCGCTACTGGCGTTGCAGATGCTGCTAAGGCTGCTGCTGAAACAATGAAGAAGTAATATCTCTTCACGCAACACAAAAAAAGCCGACGTAAGTCGGCTTTTTTTATTACCTATAATCCGCAATGCAGGTGCAAGCGTCACACAATCTGACGCCAGTCACATCCATCTTGCTGTGTCGCTACGCCCAGCCACTCTGGCGCACATCCCAATACTCCACGCAACGCGGCGACAGCCAGTTCCGGCGTATTGTTTTTATGACTCAGATGAGCTGCAACCAGATGCTGTAAACGATTTATATCCAACTTAGCCAGAATCTGCGCCGACTGCTCATTATTCAAGTGTCCATATCGACCACCGACGCGCTGCTTGAGACTATAGGGATAATCACCATTGGCCAGTAGCTGACTATCGTGATTGCACTCCAACATCAGTGCATCGCATCCGCTCAACACAGCCTCAATATGCGGCGTGCTACACCCCACATCGGTCAATACACCCAGACGACGGAGGCCATCACTGAAAACATATTGCACCGGTTCGGCCGCATCATGCGGTACCGGATAAGGTTGAACGTGTACGGCATCGATAGCAAAAGACGCATGCGCATCAATCTCGTTCAGTGTGGAGAGGTTAGCAAAGACTTTGGCTTGAGCACGCAAGGTGCCATGCGTCAAATACACGGGGATATCAAAACGTTTCGCGAGTTTCGCCACACCCGAGATGTGATCGCCGTGCTCATGAGTCACGACGATAGCACCCAGCTGTTCAGGAGTAACGCCAAGTCGAGCCAGTCGCCGGATAGCGTCGTGCAGCGCAAAGCCACAATCCATCAACACCTTGGTAGTTCCGACCTCCACCAACAGTCCGTTTCCTTCGCTGCCACTCCCTAGCGAGGCGAAACGCATAGATTAAGGCTGGATGTTCGAGTACAGCGCGTCCAACAGCACTTTACTGCCAGCGTCACGCATACCATCCGACGCACTCACGGTGATACGGCAACTCACACCACCGTCACTGATCGTGACGCGATAAGCACCAAGTGGATCACTACCGTCCTTGGGCATTGGGACGCGACTACCTGCCGCGATGGGTTTGAGGTAATAGACGCCTTTGCTGCGATCTTTGTCTTCCACGACCAGTTGCAAGCTTTCCAAGGCGAGCCCCACGCGGCGCCAGCTCTTATCGAAAGCGTCCTTAATCAGGATGCTGTTCACACCAGACTCCTCTACCTGCATGGAAATATCGGTGGAACTGGTTGAGGTCGCGCTCGTTGCACTGGCCGCAGCTTGCACTTGCGGAATCTTATACGTATCTACCGTGGCGGGGCGAACCAAATCAGGCGGTATATCGAGTGCGGGCATCTGCGTAGCGCCTTTGCTGTAATCGACGACCCGATCAGGGAACAGCGCGCAACCCGCTACCGCCACCAAGAGCCCACTCGCAACACCCAATTTTATGAACTTCATCCTGACTCCGAGCACTTATTTGGTGATGACGCCAGCTTGCAGCATCGCTTGTTCGACTTGCGCATGCGCCGATGGCGACAAAGGAGTGAGCGGCAGACGCAAGGTGTTGCGCATTTTGCCCATCCGCGCCACCGCCCACTTGACCGGGATAGGGTTGGCTTCGACAAACAAATTCTTGTGCAAACCGAGCAACTTAAAGTTGATCGCACGTGCCTTTTCAACTTCGCCATTCAAGGCAGCGAGGCACATCTCATGCATCAGCTTCGGTGCGACGTTGGCCGTCACGGAGATCGTGCCGTGCGCACCCAACAGCATCAACGCCAGCGTGCTGGCATCATCGCCGCTGTAGATGGCGAAATCTTTGGGTGCGCGCGCTAACAGATCGCTACCACGCTCGATATTACCGGTCGCATCCTTGATACCCACGATGTTAGGGATCTGCGCCAAGCGCAACACCGTGTCGTTGCTCATATCGGCAACGGTACGACCCGGCACGTTGTAAAGAATATGCGGCATATCGACGGCTTCAGCGATCGCCTTGAAATGCTGATACAGACCTTCTTGCGTAGGACGGTTGTAATACGGCACGACCGTCAACGATGCCGCAGCACCTGACTTTTTAGAGAAGGATGCCAGCTCTATTGCTTCCTTGGTTGAGTTCGCGCCAGTACCTGCAATGATGGGGATACGTTTGGCTGCATGCTTAACAGCTTCCGCGATCAACAATTCATGCTCCTCCACATCTACAGTAGGCGACTCACCCGTAGTACCCACCACCACAATGCCGTCTGTGCCTTGTGCAATATGGAAATCAATAAGCCCACGGAACGCAGGCAGATCCAGACTGCCATCTTCCTGCATGGGGGTGACGATTGCGACTAAGCTGCCCTTGATCATGTTCTTCTACACTGGGATCGAAAGCGCGCATTCTAACCCAATCACCCTGAGCACACCAAAGGCTTGCGCGACAACAATGGTGCGGCTGTGGAATAATGCCGCTACTGTTGAACCCACCCGCTGTCATGCCCGCAAACACCCTAGCCACTCTGCATCCCGGCGACATCGCCACCATCGTTTCGATACACGCCGAAGAAGCCCTGCATCAACGCTTGCTTGCGCTCGGATTCCGCACTGGCAAACAGATTGAACTGATACGCAAAGCGAGTTTCTCCGGCCCACTGCAAGTGCGCATCGGCACCACCGACATCGTGTTGCGCAAAAGCGAAGCACTCAAGATCAAGGTGACACGCGCATGAAAAGGATCGCACTGCTAGGCATGCCCAACACCGGCAAGTCCACGCTGTTCAACCGCATGACCGGCGGCTCGGCGCGAGTCGGCAACTGGCCAGGCATTACCGTGGAGTTACTCAGCGGCAAGATACTGTTGGGCGACGACATGGTGGAGATCATCGACCTGCCCGGCATCTACGACCTGCACGGCTATTCCGACGATGAACAAGTGGTGCGCCACTTCCTGCACGACAATGTGCCGGACCTCGCGCTAGTGATACTCAACGCCACCCAGATCGAACGTCAGATGAGTCTGCTGCTGCAACTCAAGCAACTCAATATGAATGTGGTGGTGCTACTCAACATGGCCGACGAAGCCAAAAAGTTTGGCATCACTATAGACAGCAAAAAAATGTCTGAGATGCTGGAGATGCCCGTCTTCCTGCTCAGCGGCAAATACGGCAACGGCTATCAAGAAGCCCTACAGGCCGTGACCAAGGCGCTGCGCTACCCCACACCCGGCATGGCAGATGAGTTGCGCAGCCAGCTGGAACAAGACGAACACATCGCCACTGAGATGGCGCGCGTGATGAAACAGGCTGTGCAGATCCCCGCGCGTCTGCCCGAGAATCTTACCGAGAAACTGGATCGAGTGATGCTGCACCCGCTACTGGGTTTGCCGCTTTTTTTCGCCATCATGTATGCGCTGTTTCAAGGCATTTTTCTGTTTGGACAACCGCTGCAAAGCGGCATCGCCGAAGCCTTCGCATGGCTGCGCGCAGCCGCGCTCGTTCCCGCGTTAAGCGCGCTACCAACTGCGCTGCAAGGCCTGCTGCTGGACGGCATCTACAACGGTGTGGCAACGGTGGCGGCTTTCGTGCCTATCATCGTGTTGTTCTTTTTGTTTATGGCCATCATCGAGGACAGCGGCTACCTATCGCGCGCCGCATTTTTGATGGACGCGCTGATGGCAAGATTGGGCTTGGATGGGCGCGGCTTCGTAATGTTACTGATGGGTTTCGGCTGCAACGTACCTGCCCTGATGGGCACACGCGTGATGCGTTCACGCGCCATGCGCTTACTGACCATGTTGGTGATTCCGTTCTCACTCTGCTCAGCGCGTTTGCAAGTATTCGTGTTCATCACGGCCGCACTATTCTCGCCACACGCCGCGCCCTTGGTGCTATTTAGCCTGTACCTGTTCAGCTTCGCCGCCGCCATCCTCACCGCGCTATTGTTCAAGAACAAGTTTAAGAACAACGAGCCTTTCGTGCTGGAACTGCCGCCCTACCGCTTCCCCACCGCGCGCCAGATGCTGTTGCGCGGCTGGCATGAAGTCACGCATTTTTTACGCCGCGCCACGCAATTCATCATCGCCGGTGTAGTACTGGTGTGGTTGCTCACGCATATTCCGTTCAGCGCCGTTCCCGCCAGTGCCGACACTCTCTCCGGCATGATAGGCAACGCGCTGCATCCGCTGTTCGCGCCGCTGGGCATCACCCCCGAACTCACCATCGCGCTGATCTTCGGCTTCGTCGCCAAAGAGATCGTTATCGGTAGCCTTGCGGTCATCTACGGCTTATCGGGCGACGCACTGGGCGGCGCACTGGCGCAGCAACTCGATTGGGTGCAAGCCTACAGCTTTATGCTGTTCACACTGATCTACACCCCTTGTCTCTCCACCATTGCCACCTTAAAAAGCGAAGCTAAAGACAATCGTTTCACTGTCTTCGCGCTGTTTTGGTCGCTGGGCTTGGCGTGGCTGGTGAGCTTTCTGTTCTATCAGGGCGCGCGACTGCTGGGCTACTGAGTCGCATTGACAATCCGGTACGTCACGACACCATCACCCTAACTCACTGTCACGCGCGCCGCACCTTCCCGCATCGTGCCGATCACTGCGGCTTGTTTGAACCCAGCGGCAGCAAATTTCCTCAACACCTCATCAGCCGCATCTGGCGCGACTGCGACCAACAAGCCGCCGCTAGTTTGCGCATCGGCAAGCAGGCGCTGTTGCCACGCGGGCACATGCGCAGCGCAATCAACCTCATGTCCATAGCTGGCCAGATTGCGCTCAATCGCACCGGGGCCTATGCCTTGTTGTGCCAAGGGCAAAGCCTCTGACAATACCGGGACTTTGGCGAAATCGACTTGCGCCGTCAGCCCTGCGCCTCGGCACATTTCCAGCAGGTGACCGAGCAAGCCAAAGCCGGTCACATCGGTGAGCGCGTGCACCGTGGGCATCACGGCTAATTCGCTGCCGACCTTGTTAAGTTGCGTAGTGGTGTCTATGAGTTGCGCGTAACCCACATCACTTAATATTTCTTTTTTCAGCGCGGCGGCGAGCACCCCCACACCTAGCCCCTTGCCGAGGATAAGCACATCGCTCGCGCGTGCCGCGCTGTTCTTCTTCACTTGATCGGGATGCACGATGCCCAGTGCGACCAAACCATAAATGGGTTCAGGCGCGTCTATCGAATGTCCACCTGCAATCGGGATGCCCGCATCGCGGCATACCGCTTCGCCGCCTTGCAAGATGGCGCGAATAGATTGCACCGGCATCTTGTTGATGGGCATACCGACGATGGCGAGTGCTAGGATAGGCGTGCCGCCCATCGCGTAAATATCCGAGATGGCATTGGTTGCGGCGATGCGACCGAAGTCAAAAGCGTCATCGACGATGGGCATAAAAAAATCAGTGGTGGCAATGATGGCTTGCTCGTCGTTGAGGCGATACACCGCCGCGTCATCGCTGCTTTCTGTGCCAACCAGTAAATTCGGGAAAGGCAGTTTCTTCTGCGCCTCACCTAATATCTGTTGCAACAATGCCGGAGAGATTTTGCAGCCGCATCCGCCACCGTGCGACAATCGGGTCAATTTAATCTGTTCCATGTTTACTTCCTTCGCGTTTGAATGCTTCTAAAAATACATAGTTCGCCCAAATGCAAGGCGCGGGGAAAATTTCGCAGCGCAGCATCTGGTTGATATGTAAGCCAGAAATTTTTTCAGCAACGCCGCAGTTGGGATGAAATATGGATTTTGAGAGGCATGCAATGTTATTTAGAACCGCGAACTTATCACAGCTTGGCGAATTCGACGCGATCATCGACGTACGTACACCTGCGGAATTCGCCGAGGACCATATCCCCAGCGCGATTAACTGCCCGGTGTTTTCTAACGAAGAGCGTATCACTGTGGGCACGTTGTACAAGCAGGTCTCCCCCTTCGCCGCGCGCAAAGTCGGCGCGGCACTGGTGGCGAAAAACATCGCTCATCATCTGGAAACGCGCTTCCACGACCATCCCAAATCATGGAAGCCCCTTATCTACTGTTGGCGCGGCGGTCAGCGCAGCGGCGCGATGAGCATCATCCTCGCGCAGGTTGGTTGGGCGGCGCACAAACTGGAAGGCGGTTATAAAAGCTATCGCCGCGACGTGCTGGAGAAATTGGAGACGCTGCCCGCCCGCTACGATTACCGTGTGGTCTGCGGTGCGACCGGCTCGGGCAAGAGCCGCTTACTAAGTGCCTTGAGCAGGGCTGGTGCTCAAGTACTCGATCTGGAAGGATTGGCACAGCACCGTGGTTCTATCCTGGGGGGGTTGCCCGAGCAGCCGCAACCCACGCAAAAATGCTTCGAGACACACCTAGTCAGCACGCTGCAAAGTTTCGATGCCAGTCGTCCTGTTTATGTCGAGGCAGAGAGCAATAAGATAGGCCGCATCACGCTGCCCAGCTCTTTACACAAAGTCATGCATGCCAGCACTTGCATCATGCTGGATACCGCCAACGCGGCACGCTTGGATCTGTTGCAGACGGACTATCACCACCTGATAGAAGCACCGCAAAAGCTCATGTTGTTATTGCAAATGCTGCACCAGTTCCAAGGACAGAAACGCATCGAGCATTGGAGCGACCTGATAGAAGCCCGACAGTTCGGCGTACTGGTGGAAGAGTTATTAGAATTTCACTACGACCCCAGCTATCTGCGCGCACTGGGCAAACACTACACACGCCTAGCAGATGCACAGCACTTGGTGTTGAACGATTTAATGCCAGCCACGCTGGACAAAGCGGCACAGCAATTGATAGTGACTAACTAAATCTGCACGAAAATCACACCGCCACCCAAGTTCAGTATTAAGATGATGCCGCCACTACACAAGGAGAGAAATCATGGCTAAAGGACAACAACGCAAGACTAAAGAAGCGAAGAAACCGAAGAAAGCTCCGCCCCCCAAGGTTTAACGGCAACTAGGTTTAGAGCCCACGTACAAGGCAGTACCGAGAGCCGGTGAGTGACAGTCACCGGCTTTCTTTGCGTCCGGTTTTTTGTCGCCAGCAATCGCGCTATCTTTGACAGTGAATTGGAATACCTCACCCCGCGCAGCAACCGATAACTTCAATGGGTATTCCAAGGCTGCACTATGGAACACCAGCCCACCGATCTGAATTCCGCCAGCCGGTATCTTGAAATGACTTCCCATCCAGAACGCTTTATCCCAATCCAACTGTTCTTGCATGGCAGCGACGGCATTTTTATCAGCACTACTGCCCTTTTGCTTGCTCTTGGCAAGCATGCTCGCAGCGACTTTATCGAAGGCTTTTTTGCTGTAAAGCGGAATAGCTGCGCCTTTGGCATCACTCAACGTCACCTTGGGCGCGAGCACGATCACTTTGCTATTCATGTTTCTAAACACCAGCGAAAGCTGTAACAGGTTGTCTGTGCCATTAACCAAAGACTTGATGCTGTAACTCAGTTGCAGACCGTCTTTGACGACCTCTTCGCTAGGGACGATGACACGGCTTTCTTTCAAAGCATGCTCGCTGGTACTGCTGTCACCGACGGCACTGGCCGCCGCTGGGGAATTTTTAGGTGTCGGCAAGTTCTTCGCCGGTGCCGCTTCATGACTGCCCGCAGGCAAGGTAGTACAGGCGCTTAAACACAGCAGTTGGGTAGCGATGATGGCGTATTTGAGCGTTGAAAGTCGGCCTGCATTAAGCATAAGAAGCGTTTCCAAAAATTGTTTTCCGAGCTGGCGATTCTACTCAATATCAGTCCCGATAAAAAACGAAAATTTAATTTCCGTATCTTGCCTTCAGCATCACACACACACTTGGCTCGCTCGCACAGCTGCGCGCAACAGCGGTTGAGCAAAGTTAGGGGTACTTAACATCGAAAAGGCACATGTCATGCAAAGCAGTCACAATCATCAGGCGCACGCTCCGAGTGAACATCTAAGTCCAATTTCAGGACACCTCCACGCGCGTTACTTCTCCTTCTATCACCACCCCCCGAACCTCAGCAGGAGCAGCATCATAGGCACGACTGCGTTCGGTACGTGGTACAAAATTTTGCATCTGCTTGCGCAATGCGCGCATCTTCCACCACAGATATGTCCAAGCCAGCGCACCAAACACCAGTATCACAACCAGCAGCACGGCAGATAACGTCAACACCAGCAGCACGAGCAGTGCCATTAAGACCAAGGCCATAACCTTGCGGAACAAGCTGCTGCCGGAGTGCGGCGCAGTGAGGAATCTAATCTGCATGTCGGTTTTTTCTCCCAGTGTGGAACGCTCATTCAAGGGCATCACTATCGCACAGCTATCGTTCACTTGCACTCGCCTAATACGGCGCAATGTACTACCCTGCATCGCCCCCTCATTCACGCACACCCCATGTCCAATATCACTTCCGACCAGTCCGCCCCAGCCCAGCAACAGCGCCCTGCCCGCAAGACCAAGCCCGTGCCTGATAAAGCCGCTATCGCACTGTTACCGCTGTTTACCGGTCTGCCTCTAGCGCGTATCCATGTACCCGCTCATGAAACCGAATTCGCGGCTGCCTACGCCACAATCATGGCCGCCGGCACAGTGGGTTTTGATACCGAGTCCAAACCCACTTTCGTCAGCGGTGAGGTCAGTAGCGGCCCGCACCTATTGCAATTCGCCTTAGCGGACGAAGCTTATCTATTTCAGATCCATCATCTTGCCGCGCATCCCTATCTCAGCAAAATGTTGTGCGCCGCACAATTGCTCAAAGTCGGCTTCGGCCTACAGTCTGACCATCAGCACATCCTCAATCGCCTCGGTATCAAGCCTGCCGGACTGCTGGATCTCAATCGCGTATTCAGCCTACAGGGCTATCACAAAGAGATGGGCGTACGCGCTGCGGTTGCCGTGTTATACCAACAACGCTTTGCCAAATCCCGCAAAGTCACCACCTCAAACTGGTCGCAACACCCACTCAGCGACGCGCAACTGCTGTACGCCGCCAACGATGCCTATGCCGCGCTCAAGGTGTATGACGCGCTGCGACTGAATCGCGTTACTTTCCCCGCAGCAATCTAGGGAAGCCTGAGAAATACAGGGTCTTTGTCCGCTTAATACACTGATCTAGACAACTAGCGGATTGCTTTAATGCGACTTCCAGAGGGACGCATTCCGCTAGGTGCGCGCCTCGTTAGCACAAAGGATCTGTAGATGCCCGCCCACCACGACCCAACTAGGTTACCTACCCGCCTAGGTCGTTTTACCCCAACACTGCTGCTGACCTTGCTCGCTTTTGCCATCATGCTGGCAGCCTTTATCGGCTATATCCATGCTGTGAAGCAGATTGAGGTTGCCAACGAAAATCGTTACCAATCTTCCTTGCTTGCGGATGAGTTGCGTCAATCCTCTGACGACCTCACGCATATGGTGCGCAGTTATGTCGCGACGGGCGATGTGAGCTACAAAAAATACTACGAAGAAATTCTTGCGATACGAGACGGACGTTCACCGCGCCCGGAAAATTATCAAGGCATTTATTGGGATCTAGTCGATGCACACAACGTGCGCCCGCGTCCATACGCTGCCCCTCAAGCCCTGCTGAGCACGATGAAACAGGCTGAATTCAGTGCCGCTGAGTTGGCAAAGTTGGCGCAATCCAAAGCCAACTCCGATGCACTGACTCAACTTGAGTATGCCGCTATGGCAATCATCGAAGCCCATCCCAACGACGCGCGCCGCCTGCAAGCCAATATCATGATTAACGATGCTGCCTACCATCAGATTAAGCGGCAGATCATGCAACCCATCAGCGAGTTTTATCAGCTGCAACAGGCCCGCACCCAGCGCGCCGTGCGCGAGGCCGAACAAATAGCCGAGCTTTACCGTATCGTCTTTATCCTGTCCGGCTCATGCTTGCTCATCATGATCTGGAACATGCGCCGTAAGCTGCTGGGCATGTTGCGCGCATTGGCAAGCAACGAGGCCTATGCCTACGGCATCATCAATACCGTACCCGAATGTATCCTGGTGGTGAACGAGCAAGGCCGCGTGTTACGCACTAACAATATGCTGGAACACGTGTTCGGTTATCCGCAAGAAGCGGTATTGGGACATACCGTACAGCGGCTCATCCCGCCACAACAGCGCAGCAGCTATCGGCAGATGCGTGCGGACGCGGATGCGCACAGTCACAAGCACACGCATTACGCAGGGCATGCGCTATTCGGTTTACATCAGGATGGCCATGAGTTTCCGGTCGAGGTCTGCATGACGCGGCTGCATACCGATAGCGGCGAGCATCTTATCGTCGCGGTGGAAGACATCACCGCACGTATCGCCGCCCAACGCGATATGGCAGCGGGCAAAGAACGTCTCAAGGCAGCGGCAACGGCTGGCATCGTCGGCATCTGGGACTGGGACATCAGCACCAATAAGCTGGTGTGGGATGAGGTGATGTACAAAATCTACGGCATCAGCGAGCAAGATTTCGGCGCGGCTTATGCGGCATGGTCAAGCGCCATCCACCCTGATGACAAGCCGATGGTGGAAGCCGAGATACAAGCCGCGTTGCGCGGCGAACGCGACTACGCACCCGAATTTCGCGTGGTCTGGCCGGATAGTTCGGTGCACTTCATCAAAGCCGCCTCCAAGACCAGCTTCGACGAGCAGGGCAAGCCGGTGCGCATGATAGGGGTCAACTACGACATCACCGAACAGCATCTCAACGAGCAGAAACTGCGTCTGGCCAAACAGCAGGCCGACTCAGCCAATCGCATGAAGAGCCAGTTCCTGGCCAATATGAGCCACGAGATACGCACCCCCATGAATGCCATCATTGGCCTGTCTGCACTAGGTTTGCAGCTACACGGTGTGCCACCCAAGTTGCGCGACTATCTGAACAAAATAGCAACCTCTTCCAAAGCGTTGCTCGCCATCATCAATGACATCCTCGATTACTCAAAAGTCGAAGCGGGACGCATAGAGTTGGACCCAGTCGAATTCGCGCTGGAACAGCTGCTAGATAACGTGGCCGACCTCTTCACTGCACATGCTGAAGAAAAAGCTGTGGAACTCAACTTTGAGATCGATCCTGCCATCCCGCCTTTCCTGATTGGCGATTCATTACGCATCGGCCAAGTGCTCAACAATCTGGTCGGCAACGCGGTCAAGTTCACCCAGCGTGGTGAGGTGCACATCAGCGTCACCCTGATCGAGCAGCATGACAACGACACGCAACGCACAGTCGCTTTGCGCTTCACGGTGCGCGACACCGGCATCGGCATCAGTAGCGAGCAGATGGGACGTCTGTTCACCGCTTTCAGTCAGGCCGACGGCACCATCACCCGTCATTTTGGCGGCTCCGGTCTAGGGCTGGTCATCAGCAAAAAGCTGGTGGAGAAAATGGGCGGCGAACTGCGCGTCGAGAGTGTGTATGGCAAAGGCAGTCGCTTCAGCTTCGCAATCACACTGCCCGCTTCCAAGCGAACTCATCTGGATCGCGCGCCTGACCAATTGCGCGGCATGCCCACCAGTTGGTTAGAGATGAGCACGAACATCCACGGTGCGCAGGTGCTGCTGGTGGAAGACAACGACATCAATCAGTTGGTGGCATGCGACCTGCTCGAACAGATGGGACTCACCGTGAGCATCGCCAACAATGGCCTAGAAGCACTGCTCATACTCGAAACAAAAACTTTCGACATCGTACTGATGGACATGCAGATGCCTGTGTTGGACGGACTTGAAGCCTGTCGCCGCATCCGTACTCAAGCGCGCTATGCACAGTTGCCTATCATCGCCATGACGGCAGCGGTCATGGCAGAGGATCGCGCCGCCAGCCAAGCTGCGGGGATGAATGCGCATCTCGCCAAGCCCATCGATCCTCCTACACTATTGCGCACCTTACTGAAATGGATACCACCGCAACACAACACATGCCCAGAAGCTACCACGCGGAGCATGCCCAGCACGACGCAAGTACCGCACATCGAAGGGCTGGATTGTGCCCAAGCACTGCTACGGCTGTCTGGTAATGTCGGGCTGTTCCACACCCTGTTGCACAAATTTCTCAATGGCGTGCCCGCCACGATGACGGTGATTAACGAGCTGTATGCGGCGCAGAACCTGGAGGCTGCTGGTAAGCAACTGCACAGCCTGCGCGGCGTGCTGGGCAATATCGCGGCGCTACAAGCGCACCGCTTGGCAACCGATACCGAACTTGCCATCAAACAAAACGGGCCGGATAGCAATGCGCAACTACTGGGTTTGAATGACATGTTGCAGCGCTTACACCATGCCATCAGTGCTTACCTAGATGCAGCCGAGCAAGACCATGCCGCACCCGTCGTGGCAACCGCAACACTTGACGCAGCTATCCTCGCCGCGCTGCGTAAAGCACTACAAGCACATGACATGGCCGCTCTAGAGCATTTCGCGCGCTTGCGTGATGCGTTCGTCAGCACCTATGGTGATGAATATACGCAGCGCTTACAGCAGGCTATAGAGAACCTCGATTTCGCTGTGGCCAGCGCACTGTTATCTGAATCGGTGGGGACAATATGAAAAAACATCAGGAGAGTCGCATCATGATTGTGGACGACGATCCCGGCACGATACGTGTGCTGGCCGAGATCCTCAAAGAGGTCGGCAAGATTCACTTCACCACCAAGGGGGTAGATGCGTTGGCGCTGGCGCAAACCGCGCTGCCCGACCTGATTTTATTGGATGTGGAGATGCCTGATCTGGATGGTTTCGTGGTGTGTGAACAGCTCAAACGCGATCCACATTTTCGCGATGTACCGATCATGTTCGTCACCTCGCACGACGACATGGAAATGGAAAGCCGCGCGCTCACTTCGGGTGCCATAGACTTCATCCACAAGCCGCCTCACCCCATGGTGGTAAAGGCCAGAGTGATGAACTATCTCGCCCTCAAACACCAGACCGAGCGTCTTAAAATGCTCAGCATGGTGGACGGCCTGACCGGCATCGCCAACCGCCGCGCTTTCGACGAAGCACTCAAGATCGAATGGCGACGTGCCTATCGCAACGAATATCCGCTGTCTTTACTGATGCTGGATGTGGATTACTTCAAACGCTATAACGATCACTACGGCCATCAGGCGGGCGACGATTGCCTGCGCGCACTGGGCCGCGTGTTCTCCGACACAGTAAAACGACCCGGCGAGATGGTGGCGCGTTACGGCGGTGAAGAGTTTGTCGTGCTGTTGCCCAACTGTCCCTTGGACGAAGCCTGCATCTTGGGCGAAATGCTGTGCGCAGGCGTGCGCAAACTCGACATAGCACACCACAGCTCCGACGCGTCCCAGGTTGTGACCGTCAGCATAGGCGCATCTTGCATGCAGCCCAGACACGAACAACGGAGCAACACGGCGGATTGCTGCGAGCGGCCACGCAATGCCTTAGATCTGCTGGCTGATGCCGACCATGCGCTGTATCAAGCGAAAAATCTGGGCCGTAACCGCGTCGCCCGTTGCACTTAACTGCTGCGGTCAACCTTGATATTTGACCGTATAGCGGTCAGGATGCGCATGTCTCATCTCTATTTCTGCGCCATCCCATCAAGGAGAACTGCTATGAAAAAACTCACCCTGACCCTCGCCGCCCTATTGCTCAGCAGCAGCGCACTCGCCACAGAAAAACGCGGCAGCGACCTCACCTATTGCTTGGCACTTCCCACCGCACCCCTAATCGCCAAATGTTCGGGGGAACGCGCAGGCGGCGGCAAAGGGCCGATCATGTCACGTACAGAAGTAGATAAACTCTTGGCCAAACTGCCCGCACCCGCTGTAGCCGCACCACAGGCAAACAAGCCTGCGACACCAGCGGCAGTAGAAACCGGCACCGCAGAGAGCAAGGAAGAAAAGTCCGAGATACCGCTACAACAATAGACGCACTCAGCCTCAGGTTGCCACAATATCCTTCAGAGTCAGCCCGGTTCAGCCGAGCTGACTCTTTCATCTAACGTCGCTAGTCGTAGTGACGACTCAAAGAAATAAAGGCTTCGTCCTGCAACTTGGTATGCACCAAGGGACTATGCGTGAAGCCCGCCCCCAGCCATCTGCGCAAGGCATAGAAGTTGACATGCCAAGTCGCGGTGATCGGCATGTCCCAGCTCGCGCCCAGCATGGAGGTAGTGCTAACACCGGGCGTGTATGCCGGATAGACGCTGTTGGCCGCCTCGCTAGGCGAGACACCATAAAAGTAACGGGTATATGCGGCGGAAAAATGCTCGAAGCCAGCCAGCGGATAAATCACGTTATCGCCCAACTCGAATTGCGCGGCATAAATCAATTCATACAACTTACCGTGCGATTGATTGCTGTCGTAAAAAGCGTTCAGAAAAATTCCACCTATCGGCGTTTCCTGAAAAGTTCCTATGCCCAACGGCAGTGAATTTTTGCGTTCATGTATGCCGCGCAAGCTGGGATGGTTGGTCTGATAGCCGTCCAGATTGACGCGCCCGGAGAATTCCAGATAGCCATATCCCAAGGGCAGCGTCTTGATACCGAAGGTATCGAAGCGCGCAAAATAAGGCCCGTAATCGAAATAGGCATAGGGGACGGCGATCAAAGTATCGCGCTGCGCCACCACCAGATTGTTGCTGTGATATACCGCCACACCTACATCGCCTTGCAGACGCTTGGGCAAGATTTCATCTGCATGCAGCACACCCGAAGCGAGCAGCGCGCAAACAGCGAGAGAAGCTACATAGTGGGAACACTTCATACGGGCGGACTCGTGAGCAGGAGGAGCGCGATTCTAAACCAAGGGGCTTCTGATTAAGTCTTTCATGAGCCGCGTTATTTGTCGTGCGCATACACGCCAAATCAGCTGAGCTAGCCTTTCATCGCCTCACGCCAGATGCGCAAAGGGATATGCGACTGCAAACGGCGTAAGGCATGACCGGCCAGTTCAGCATCGATCTCATGACTGGCGAGCGCCGCCGTATCCAGCGTCACATCGCCATCCAACGCTTGCAGTCGTGCCAGTGCCGCATGCGCATGCGCGACCGGAATCACTTCGTCACGCTCACCATGCAACAGATGCAAACTCGTCAGCGTCGGTGCCTGATCCGGCAAACGTGCGAAACGCCCCGAGAAGGCCAACACTCGCCCCACCTCACCGTCGTGCGCGATGCTGAATTCCAGCGCCAGCGCCGCCCCTTGCGAGAAACCCACCAATGCCGTGCTCGCGTTCGACACCCCGAAGCGCTGCTGCGCGTGATGCACCAGCGTCCGCAACTGCGGCATCGCCTCCGCCGTCCGCGCCACCCGCTTGTCGTCCGTCACCTCCGCCAGCGAGAACCATTGCCGCCCCATCCCGCCGCCATCGAAAGGCTGCAAGCCCTCCGGCAAAAAGAACGCCGCCGCCGGAAACGCCTGCTGCAAAAATTCCGCCAAAGGCACAAGGTCGGAAGGCTGCGCACCCACCCCATGCAACATGATAAAAAGCAGCTGCGCCTGCGGTGCGTCGGGCAACAGCGCGATACCTGGAAAGTCCTGTTCACTCATCCTGTGCTCCATGTGTTCAATAAGGGCGGAAGTATGACGGATAAAACAAAGTCAGAGTGCCACGACGACAAAACACAACGCCTTGCCATTTAATATAAATACTTATATATTCGAAAAATGAAACCACTCAAGTTCATTGGCTCCAGCGAAGACGACTTTGCAGATTTTCCGCGCGAAGTGAAACAGGCTGCCGGATTCCAACTCTTCCGCGTACAGGCTGGCTTGATGCCTGCTGACTGGAAACCGATGTTGAATGTAGGCGCAGGAGCTTATGAGATACGTGTTCATGTGTTGGGCGAATGGCGCGTCATCTACGTAGCGAAATTTGCCGATGCAGTTTATGTGCTGCATGTCTTCCAGAAGAAGACTCAGCAAACGCGCAAGGAAGACATTGAACTGGCGACCACTCGCTACAAGCAACTCAAGGAGCGTGCAAAATGAAAAAAGCAAAACTGAAAATCACCAAATCCAGCGGCAACGTGTTTCTCGATCTCGGCTTTCCGCCGGACGAAGCGGCCATTCTCGCCATGCGCTCCGAACTCATGTGCCAACTCGAAATCCTGATTCGCGACAACGAATGGACTCAGGCCGAAGCCGCCCAAGTACTCGGCATCTCACAATCCCGCGTCTCCGATCTGATACGCGGAAAATTCGAGAAGTTCAGCCTGGACATGCTGATTACGCTGGCGACGCGGGCGGGGAAGAAAGTCGAACTCAAGTTAGCGGCATAAAACAATTTCAATACTGCCCCCATATCAACCTGTGGATCAATCACCTACCATGCAAACCATGTTCGGCGCGCTGCGCGCCATCAAGCCCGACCTGCCGCAACCGCAACGCACCATCGCCACACTGGAGAACCCAGAGCGCTTCAAGCAAGAGATGGAAGAAGCCGGGTTCCACAATATCGAGATACACCCGGTAACAAAAGGCTTCCCCGTCACCACTATCCACGAATTCAGGGAAAGTATGGTCAAGGGCAGCGCGCCGATCATGATGATGAAAAAGAGCATGGGCGAAGCGGTGTAGCGGGAGAAGGCAAAGCTGGCGCTGGCTTGGCTGGAGGAGGCGCTGGAGGGGAAACCGGAGATGCTGACTTCGGATGCGTGGCTGGGGGTGGGGGAGAAGTAATGACTGCAAAGCATCCGAACTATTCAGTAGTACGATCAATAAGATTTAGGGAGAAAAAATGATTTGTCGCGGTTCGGAATGGCATCGATGGGAGCCGCATATCCATGCGCCTGGCACCATCCTTAACAACCAATTTGGCTCAGCCGACCCTTGGGGGAAATATCTCACGACGCTTGAAGAATTGACCCCCATGATCGAGGCAGTCGCCGTCACTGACTACTACGTCACCGACACCTATGAGGATTTTCTCAAACACCACGCTTCAGGCAGGCTGCCAAACGTAAAGCTGATCTTTCCAAACGTCGAACTGCGCCTTGATGTCGCCGCCAAGTCCGGCTTTGTCAACATCCACCTCCTCGTCAGCCCTGAGGACCCAAACCATGTCGCCGAACTTCACCGTATCCTTCAGCGCCTTCAGTTCCAAGCGCATGGCGACACCTTTAATTGCACGCGAGGTGATCTAATCAGGCTCGGCAAGAGAGCTGACACCCGCATCACTGACGACCGGGCAGCGCTTTCCTATGGAGCTACTCAGTTCAAGGTTAATTTCACCCAACTCAGACAGGTCGTGGGAGGGAGCGATTGGGCAAGAGCCAATATCCTCATCGCAGTCGCGGGTGCTACTAGCGACGGAACAGCAGGTCTACGGCAAGCAGCTGACGCAACCATGCGCCAAGAGATCGAAAAATTCGCGCACATCATCTTTTCGAGCAATCCGACACAGCGCGAGTTCTGGTCCGGTCGACGAGGCGTGACACCCGACCAACTCCGCGAGCGTTACGATGGTTGCAAGCCCTGTCTACATGGCAGCGATGCACATGAACATAAAACCGTGGGACTTCCAGCCGAAGATCGATATTCCTGGATCAAGGGCGGTATTGAATTTGATGCCCTCCGACAGGCTTGCATCGATCCCGAGAGCCGCGCATATGTCGGGACACAGCCTCCTCAATCCGCGATGCCCTCTCAGGTCATCTCGCACGTCAGAATCAATGATGCGGCTTGGGCCAACACACCCGACATCCCCCTCAACCCTGGGCTTGTGGCGATTATCGGCTCGCGAGGCTCTGGTAAAACCGCCTTGGCCGATGTAATCGCAGCGGGATGCGATGCAATCTCGCCCTCTGGCTGGAATGCTGACGAGAATAGTAGTCCGTCATTCCTAGCGCGAGCACACCGTCTGATCGGCGATGCAACCACGACTCTCACATGGGCCGGCAACACAATAATTACACGCTCGCTCGACGGGAGAGACTCCAACGACCACATGTCATTTCCGCGCGCACGCTACCTCTCCCAGCAGTTTGTCGAAGAGCTTTGCTCAGCAAAGGGGATAGCGGATGGCCTCGTGGACGAGATTGAGCGAGTGATTTTCGAGTCGCATTCGCAAGACGATCACGAATCGGCAATTGACTTTGCCGAGTTACGGGCCCAACAGACTACTCGTTTCCAGCAAGCACGCGAGCGTGAAGTCAACGCGATCTCCGACATCTCAGATCGCATCGCCACCGAGATCGAGAAGCAAAACCTTGTCACAACATTGACTACGCAGGTCGCTCAAAAGAAAACGCTGATCGCCGACTACACCACAGATCGCGCCAAGCTCGTCGTTAAGGGAGCTGAGGCTCAGATAGCCCGCCACACCCAGCTCAGTGCGGCGGCTCAGATGCTCCGGGCTAAAATCCAAGCCATCGGAAACCAGCGCCGCACTTTTGTTGTCCTGCAGGATGAGGTTCTTAGCATGCGCGCTACAGGAGCTCCAGAGATGCTCCGCCAAGCTAAGGCGCGACACGCCAACAGTGGACTGGACACCCAGCAATGGGAAGAATTTCTAATGATTTATCGGGGCGATGTCGATAAAAGTTTGGCAGACTATATTTCGTGGGCAGATGGCGAGGCGCAGAAACTCAATGGTGTACCTCCTCCCCCCGGCGACCCGAACGTCGCGATAGTCCCCGACAATGCGGACCTCACCGTGCTACCGCTCGCACCGATTGCGGCCGAAATGACCCGCCTCGAAGCGCTGTTTAGTGCCGACAAGCTGGTCCGCGATCAATACACGGCGCTGACCGCCCGTATCGCACAGGAAAATTCTGCGCTCCAGACCCTCGAAACTAGACTCACGGATGCGCAAGGTGCCTCAGCACGCCGAAAGGTGCTTCAGACAGAGCGCAACGACACATACGGCCGGGTCTTTGAAGCAATTAGCAACGAACAGAACGCACTGGCCAGCTTGTATGCACCGCTGATGGCACGGCTTGCGGCATCATCGGGTACGCTCAAGAAACTCAGTTTCTCGGTCCGCAGAATTGCCGACGTAGCCACATGGGGTACAGTTGCAGAGGAGCAGCTTCTCGATAGACGCAAACGCGGCCCCTTCAACGGCCGAGGCGCGCTGATCGAGACCGCGACAGAGGCGCTCAAACCCGCCTGGGAGACTGGGACAGCTTCCGAAGTTAAAACTGCGATGACAGCTTTCATGGGGAAGTACATGAATGATCTGCTCTCGCACGCGCCCTATGCGCCAACGCAGCAGGCCGAGTTCCGTGCCTGGTCAAAACAGTTCGCGCACTGGCTCTTCAGCACTGATCACATCACAGTTCGTTACGAGATTTCCTATGATGGTCTCGACATCCGGAAGCTCTCACCTGGCACTCGGGGCATCGTGCTGTTGTTGCTCTACCTCGCACTTGATGATTCAGATGATCGACCACTAATCATCGATCAGCCTGAGGAAAATCTCGATCCAAAATCTGTCTTCGACGAATTGGTGACACTCTTCATCGCGGCCAAGGCAAAGCGACAGGTCATCATAGTCACGCATAACGCCAACTTGGTCATCAACACCGACGCGGATCAGATCATCATAGCCGAAGCAGGCCCGCAACCTTCAGGAGGACTTCCACCAATCAGTTATGTGGCAGGTGGCCTGGAAAACGCAGCAATTAGGAAAGCAGTCTGCGACATTCTTGAAGGAGGTGAAGCAGCTTTCCGTGAGCGCGCACGAAGACTTCGCGTTCGTCTTGATCGCTAAGGATGAAAGCGGGCGGAAAATCAAGGAAGAATATTAAAAGCGACTCCGTGCCTTTTTCATTTTCCTTCCCCACATAACCCATAGCCCTCATGTCCACACTCTCCCCCTCCCTAGGCTCCGCTCGCTTCGATGCCCGAGGCGAGCGGAGCCTTGCCGAGCGTCTGGCGGCATGACAAGTGAATCGTTCATGACAATGAAACTTGCCATGCCAGCTCCCTCTATCCAACTTTCCCCCGAAGGGGGAAAGGGCAATCGAATCGCTACGCGAGTTTCTTGTTCAACGATTGCCTCGAAGACAATGCCTGGGTGTGGCACAACATTCCGTGTGGGGCCGTTCGGCAGGCATCCTGATTTTGTGGCGCTGCATCCGGTGCAGGGCGATGGGCGGTGTAACTAGCAACACTCAAAATTGACGCGCTCTGGTCATGCGCGTAAATTATGCGCATGACCAACACTCGATAATCGCCATGGCTAATCTGAGCTTTAATCCATCCGCCCCCAGAAAATCTGCCAATCTCAGCATCAATGCAGACCTGCTCGCGCAAGCGAAGCTACTCAACATCAATCTTTCGCAGACACTGGAGCTGCACCTTGCGGAGGTTGTCCGTCAGGCGCAAAGCGAACGATGGCTGGCTGAAAATAGTGCCGCATTGGAGGCATACAACCAGCGCATCGCGGCACAAGGCACGTTCAGCGACGGGCTGCGGAAGTTCTGACATGGCGCAATTCGACGTATATCTCAATCCCAATGCCGCGACCCAGCAATCCATCCCGTACTTGTTGGATGTGCAAGCCGACTTGCTGGATACGCTTGCGACCCGCGTTGTCGTGCCGCTGATTCTGGCGGAGGAAATGAAGTTGGCAGCGCAGAACCTCAACCCCAAATTCAAGATCAAGAACACTACGGTCGTCATGTCCACCGCCGAGCTCGCGGGTGTTTCGATCAAGTCATTGGGGGATAAGGTCACAACATTGAAAACAAAACGTGACGAAATCATCACGGCACTCGATCTGCTTCTTACGGGCATCTAGCCGCTAAAACCTCATTACCTTTCACACCCAATACCCACCTTACTTTTCACAGATGCGCATCTCCCACCTCCAGCAACGCCTGCACGACCTCGGCTGCAAACCCTGCCACACCGACCGGCTGCTGCGCGGCTGGGTGCAGTTATCGTCTTATGACCGCAAGGGCAGTCCGGCGGAAGCGTTCTTTCCGCTGGCGTTGCGCAATGCCTTGCCCGCCATCGAGACGGAGTTGCAGGGGCTGGCAAAGCTGCATGGCGAGTATCCATCTGACGAAGAAGTGGCTCGGTTGCTGGTGGAGCTTAACGACGGCCAGATGGTGGAGAGTGTGCTGCTGCCGCGTGGCGGGCTGTGCGTCTCGACGCAGGTGGGGTGCGCGGTGGGCTGTGTGTTCTGCATGAGCGGCCGCGCGGGTCTGGTGCGGCAACTGGGCAGCGCGGAAATCGTGGCGCAGGTGGTGCTGGCGCGTAAACGCCGTGCGGTGAGCAAGGTGGTGTTCATGGGCATGGGCGAGCCTGCGCACAATCTGGACAACGTGCTGGAGGCGATACAACTGCTGGGTACGCAGGGCAATATCGGGCATAAGAGTCTGGTGCTTTCTACAGTCGGAGATCTGCGGGTGTTTGAACGGTTGATGGAGCGGTGCTCCCCTCCCCCTTGCAGGGGGAGGGCTAGGGAAGGGGTAGAAGCTTTGAGTGGCTCGACAATCTCTACCCCCATCCTAACCTTCCCTGATGAAACTACTAGCCAATCGACTAAGCCCGCAAGCGGGCAAGTCGCTGGTTACCTGCAAGGGGGAAGGAGCTCAGGCGCTGTAGTTCATGAAACCGTGCGCCCCGCGCTGGCACTCTCACTGCATAGCACCATCCCAGAATTACGCGCGCAGTTGTTGCCGCGTGCGCCCGAGATGGGCATAGAGGAGTTGGTCGAGCGCGCCGAAGCGTATGCGCGCGCCACGTCCTATCCGGTGCAATACCAATGGACTTTGCTGGAGGGCATCAACGACAGCGACGCGGAGCTGGCAGGCATCGCGCGTCTGCTCATCGGCAAGTATGCGGTGATGAACTTTATCCCGTTCAACGAGGTGGACGGGCTCGACTATCGCCGCCCTAGCCCCGCGCGCATCGCCGCAATGGTGGAGACACTGCGCGGCCACGGCATCCTCGCCAAGGTGCGCGACTCGGCGGGACAGGAAGTAGAAGGTGCATGCGGGCAGTTGCGGGCGCGGGCGGTTAAAGAAAAGCGCGGTAAAAAAATATCCTTCGAGGCCACCGCATAGCGCGATCTGCTTTCTGCAAGAGGAACGGAGCGCAAGCCGTTCCCGCAAAGCACCCGCATTACTTTTCCATAGCGCCGTTATAATCCTGCCTTTCGTCGTTACAGGATTCCATCGTGTCTGATCGCTTAGCTGTGTTACCGCAATACCTGATGCCCAAGCAATTGCTGACTGTGCTGGCGGGCAAATTCGCCAGTGCGCGCTTGGGTGGCTTGACCACGGCGGTGATACGCCGCTTCGTGGCGCGCTACCAAGTGAATATGGCCGAGGCGGCGAACCCGGACATCGCCAGCTACGCCAGCTTCAACGAGTTTTTCACGCGGCCTTTGCACGCGGATGCGCGGCCACTAGCGGATGCCGATTTCATCTGCCCGGTGGACGGTGCGATCAGCCAGTTCGGACCCATCGAACGCGACAACATCTTTCAGGCCAAGGGCCACAGTTACACCACCACCGCGCTGGTCGGCGGCGACGCGGAACTGGCGGCGCTATTTGCAGACGGCAGCTTTGCCACGCTCTATCTCAGCCCCAAGGATTACCACCGCATCCATATGCCCTGCGCGGGACGCTTGCGCCGCATGATCCATGTGCCGGGTGATTTGTTTTCGGTGAACCCTACTACCGCACGCGGTGTGCCCGGTTTGTTTGCGCGCAACGAGCGCGTGGTGTGCGTGTTCGATGGCGAATCCGGCCCGTTCGTGTTGACGCTGGTAGGCGCAACCATCGTCGGCAGCATGGCCACGGTGTGGCACGGCATGGTCAATCCGCCGCGTCCCGGCAGCGTGCGCGAGTGGCGTTACGACGACCAGAACATCACGCTGCAACAAGGCGAAGAGATGGGACGCTTCCTGCTCGGCTCCACCGTGGTGATGCTATTCCGCAAAGACACCTTGGCCTTCAATGCAACATGGCAACCGACCAAGGCAATCCGTCTGGGCGAAGCGATGGGCAAGCAGCCGGTCTGAGTCGTAACGGGCACGCAGGTGGCGCGCTTAGACAAAATCCGGCGTTAGGCGTAGCATGACTTTGCAACATTTCTTTAATCACCATAAGGAGTTGCATCATGCCTAAGACACATCACTCAAATCGCGATACGAAAAAGAAACCGTTGATGACACCGAAAGAGAAGAAGCTGGCGAAGCAGATGAAGAAGCACAGCCACGACGCACAGCCACTTATCACCCCCGTCACCACACATTAAGCAGCACAGTCTGTAGAAACGATAAACCCGGCATTGCCGGGTTTATCGTTTATGCTGTAGCTCTTGAAAGTTAACGACTAATGTAATGGCCTCCGAGCTTTCACGCCGCCTTGAGCATGAAATCCACATGTATCGCGTCATAGGGAAAGACGATCATGCCATCGTCGGTCTTGCTTAATATCCCGGCATTGAGCAGCGCGGTCACATCGCCGTGTACAGCTTTAACATCACGCCCCACGCGCCGCGCGGCTTCGCGGATAGACATGGAACCTGCGCCAGTCATGGCGTTCAGCAGCTCCCAGCGCTTGCCGGAAAGCGTCTTGAACAGCAGTTCCGGCGACTCGAAGCTGATACGCGGCGCGGAAGCCTTGCCACTCTGCCAGCTTTGCGCAAAGTCCCCCAAGGTATCAGCCAGCGAGCGTACTTCAATCGTTACGGTTTTCATATTGCGCAGCCGATTACCTGATAGTTACACCCTAGAGCGCAAC
>Ga0172367_10002234_pt1 | contig 26777 bp, 21 predicted proteins | sample Lak10m_FD_114542 | JGI IMG/M metagenome (GOLD analysis project Ga0172367, IMG submission 114542) | Freshwater microbial communities from Kabuno Bay, South-Kivu, Congo - kab_022012_10m | ecosystem: Environmental > Aquatic > Freshwater > Lake | place: Democratic Republic of the Congo: South-Kivu...
CAACGGTTGCAAAGCGAAATCAGCTGGAGCAGCGACAGTTATGCCGAACTCAAGGGCGCGGCGCTGGAGCAAGCGACAGCCCGCGAGGCACTGACCCTCCATTCCTTACTCGCCGGCGCCGGTGTGCTGATGCTGATTTTTGTCGCGCTCGGCAGCTTGCGGCATATGCTGCTGACCTTACTGAACCTGCCGTTTGCGTTGCTCGGCGGCGTGGTGGCGGTGATCATTACCGATGCGCCGTTGTCGGTGGGTTCCTTCGTCGGCTTCGTGACGCTGTTCGGCATCACCGTGCGCAACTGCATCATGCTGATCGCCCATTACCGGCATTTGATCGAGCATGAAGGCCAGACCTGGGGCATGGCCACCGCGCTGCGCGGCGCCCAGGAGCGCTTGCCGTCGATCCTGATGACTGCGTTGGTCACCGCGCTGGCGATGCTGCCGATTGCCTTCAACAGCGACAATCCTGGTCGCGAAATCATGGGGCCGATGGCGGCGATTATCATCGGCGGCCTGGCGACCTCGACGGTGCTGAATTTGCTGTTGTTGCCGGCGATTTTGCTGAGGTTTGGCAAGTTTCCGGCCACGGCTCAGGGTTGAGGGCAAGCCATGCGCGATCAGGATCAATTATTCGCCGCGCTGGCAAAGTCCGGCTTTCGTCAGCGTTTCAAGCTGCAAGACAAGGACAGCCAATATCTGCAAAACAAGGGCTTAACCACCATCACCGAGCATGCCCGCGACTTCATCGCCAAGCGCCTGGCGCCGGCGGTGATCGCCAACGACGGCAAACAAACCCCGTATCGCGGTCACCCGATCTTCGTCGCCCAACACGCCACGGCCTGCTGCTGCCGGGGCTGTTTGCAGAAATGGCATTTGATCGATGAGGGGCGTGAGTTAACGGCCGAAGAGCAGGATTACATTGTCGCGGTGTTGATGCGTTGGTTGCGGGGGCAACTTTCTGATTAGTCCTCGTAGGGCGGATGCCGCTAGACGATCCGGCAAATATGGCGAAACCGCGATGAGTTCCGAGGGTACGGTTCAAACTGATGTGTCGAAAATAAGGAAACGCTTCGCGAGACGAATTTGTAAGTCGGGTCTCGGCCCGACAGCCGAGTTTCTTTCTTTTGCTCGGCCAAAAGACAGAAACCAAAGAAAAGGCCGCCCCACATCCGCTTGTTTCCTGCGCTCCAAAGACTTGAAACGGGGTTTTTCGAAGGGGCATCCCAGCCCCTGCGAAAAACGCGCGGCATCCCTGCCGCGCCCCTGCGGGCAAATCCGTTTCAAGTCTTCGGTGCTCGGCGCGGCTGAGGGGATTAAAACCAGCCTTCGGCTTTTTTCCACTTCGCGGTTTTTGTTTTTCCACATCAGTTTTAATCGCTCCCGCATTCCGACTTACAGCCTTGCCCCCGTATGCAATCGTTTAACATTCGACGTAATGCTTGTTGGTTATTCGACCTTCCGATCTTGAAGGAATACTTCAAACCAAACCAGGAAACAAGGCAACCAAGCCTTTGGCGATAAATTCGACGGCGATCGAAGCTAACAGCAGCCCCATGACCCGAGTGACCACGTTCATACCGGTGTGCCCCATGATTGATGCAATCTTCGGTGCAGCTATCATGGCCGCCAACACGACCAAGGAAACCGACAAAATCACACCGGAAACCAAAATACTATGAGTCCAAGAGTGGCCCATCTGACCATAGACGATAGTAGTGCTAATGGCGCCGGGGCCACTTAATAAAGGAATGGCCAATGGCACGACAGCAACGGACTCCTTGTCATAAGATTCAGCGTGTTCTTCTGGCGTATGCCTAGAACGATCCGGTAATACATGCAGCATCGAAATCCCCATCAGCAATACTAAAATCCCACCTGCCACTCGAAATGCAGGCAAGCTGATGCCAAAGAAATTCAATATTGGCTCACCACCGATCAATGCGGCTAGCAATACCAAACACACTGAGCATGAGCAAACCAGCGCGGTGCGTCTTTTTTCTTGCAGCGAGCGGTTGGCAGTCAGGGCGATAAAGGTCGGAATCGCGCCGATGGGGTTAACCACCGAGACCAAACCGGCTGAGAGTTGCAAATACTCGTTCCAATTCAAAATGATTGCCGTCTGAAATCTTTAACCCAGTTATGGATAGTGTTGAAAATGGCTACAGGACCACAGGTTGGGTTTAATACAATGAAACCCAGCATGGATAGCATTTTAGCTGGGTTTCGCTTTCGCTCAACACAGCCTACGTTTTACATCAAGAACCAATCCCCATACTCTGCTGATAAAGCAATTTGGCTTCATTTTCCAAGCGCGCGGCTTCGATTTCGCGCATGATGCCGCGGACGTCGGCGGGGCCGGCGGTGTCTTCGAACACTCCGCTCAACGGCGATCCCGGATGCAAATCGCCGCTCTGGTACAGCGCCCACATTTCCCGGCCGTAGTCGGTGGTCAGCAACTCCGGCGCGAATTGGCCGAAATAGGCGGCCATGTTGTTGACGTCGCGTTCCAGCATCATGCGGGCATTGTTGTTGCCGGCGGCATCGACGGCCTGGGGCAGGTCGATGATCACCGGGCCGTCGCTGCCGACCAAGACGTTGTACTCGGACAAATCGCCGTGCACCAGGCCGTCGCAGAGCATCAACACGATCTGCGCTATCAAAAAAGCGTGATATTCCCTGGCTTGTTCGGCGCTCATTTCCAGGTCATTGAGCCTGGGCGCGGGCTGGCCGTCGCCGTCGGTCACCAGTTCCATCAACAACACGCCGTCGATAAAGTTGTATGGCTTGGGCACCCGCACACCGGCATCGGCCAGCCGATACAGAGCGGTGACTTCGGCACTTTGCCAGGCCGATTCCTGCTCTTGGCGGCCGTAACGGCTACCTTTCTCCATCGCGCGAGCGCGGCGGCTATTGCGAACTTTGCGGCCTTCTTGATAGAGCACGCTTTGCCGGAAGCTGCGCTGGTCGGCTTCCTTGTAAACCTTGGCGCAACAGGTTTCCTTGCCGCAACGCACTACGTACACGGCAGCTTCTTTGCCGCTTTTCAGCGAACGAATGACCTCGTCAACGACGCCGCCGTCGATTAACGGCTCGAGTCTTTTTGGAGTTTTCATGGCGACATTATGCCGTGTTGCACATCCAAATTGGCGGCATAGGCTTAATTGTTACTGCCCCCAGGCCGCCTTGAGCCGCAAAATTTCCGGCATGATGTCTAAAAAGATCGCCAGCAGGCGCGGATCGAGATGGTTGCCGGCATGGCTTTTCATGGTGTCCAGGGTGGCGTCGAGACTCCAGGGTTCTTTGTACGGCCGCTTGGTGGTCAAGGCGTCAAAGACGTCGGCAATGGCGACGATGCGCGCCGCTTCCGGGATCGCTTCGCCCGCCAAGCCTTGCGGATAGCCGCTGCCGTCCCATTTTTCATGGTGATACCGGGCGATTTCCGCGGCCATGATGAATACCGGATTGTCGGTTTTACTGAGAATGTCGTAGCCGATTTGCGAGTGGGTTTTCATGACTTCCCACTCATCGTCGGTCAATTGCCGCGGCGCCTTGAGGATGCCGTGGGGAATGCCGATCTTGCCGGTGTCGTGGGTTGGCGCGGCCAGTTCCATCATCTCGACTTGCGCCGGGCTCCAGCCGGCGGCACGGGCAATCGCCGCCGAATAGGCCGCCATACGCCAGATATGGTCGCCGGTATATGGATCGTTATAGTGCCCCGCCGCGCCCAGCATTTCGATGGCGGCACGCGCCAGTTTGTCAAGTTGATCTACTTTGATCAACGACAAATGGTTTTTCACCCGCCGCAGCACGATCGGCCCGGACACCGGTTTGAGGATGTAATCGACGGCGCCGACATCGAAACCGTGGGCTTCGTTCTCCAGCTCGCTCATCGCGGTGACGAAAATCACCGGGATGTTGGCGGTGGCCGGATCGGCTTTCAGGCGTTCGCAGACCTGAAAGCCATCCATCTGCGGCATCATGATGTCGAGCAGGATCAGATCGGGATGATGCTCTTGGGCCGCGGCCAGGGCCTTTTCGCCGTTAATGGCAAAAATAAGCTGGAAGTGATCCTTGAGGATTTGTTGCAACACTTTCAGGTTATTGGGCTCGTCGTCGACGAGCAGAACTTTATGCTCACTTTTCATCGGTCAGCTCCGTTAACAGTAGTGGCAAGCCGGGAGATTAAGCTTTCGACTTCATGCTTGGCGCTATCGAAATCGAAATGATCGATCTTGTGGTGGATGGCCATGAAGTCGGCTTGATCGAGATAAGGGATGAGCTGTTGCAACAACGGCTCGGCGGTTTCCGGGTTCAAGGCGTCCAGGGCGACCAGTAATTGCCGCAACAGGTCGATGACGGTTGCGGCGTCGACTACCGCCACCGCGGCTTCTGCGCTGGGCTGAGGCAAAGACAACTGGGCGATGGCTAGGCAGGCATTTTTCAGCGCGGCAGCGAGCGCGGACAAGTATCCGGCCATGCCAACGAGGTCGCCGGCACGCAAGCAACTGTCCATGCTGCCAGCCAGCGTGAAGATTTCAGTTAACGCCAGATTGCCGGAAACGCCCTTGAGGCCATGAACGATGCGACGGATAGCCTCGCTTGCCTCGGCATTGACGGCATTTTCGTCATAGAGTTGAGCAATTTTGACGGCGTCATCGCCGCGCTCGCTGGCAAAATTTTGCAGCGTTTTGGCGTAAATCAAAGGCTCTCGCCAGGTTGCCAGCGCCTTGTCGCTGTCGGCCACCGCTGCCAGCGGACTAAGGTCGATGCCAACTTGCTGCGGCTTGGCCTCCGCGCTGATGGCCGTTCTGGCAACCCCGACGCTCTTCGGCACCAGCCGTTCCATCTGTTCCAGCAGTTCGTCGATGTTGATGGGTTTGCCGACAATCGCATCCATGCCGGCCTGAAAACATTGTTCGCGTTCATGCTGCAAGACGCTGGCCGTCAGCGCCAAAATCGGAATGCGGCCCGCGCCGTCGGCTTCCAGCTGGCGAATGCGCCGCGTGGCTTCGATGCCGTCCAGCACCGGCATTTGCAAATCCATCAGGATCAGCTCGTAAGCGTCGGCACGAAAGGCATCCACGGCTTCCTGACCATTCTTCACCCAGCTTACAGTATGGCCTTGCTGCTCCAGCCGCAAAATGGCCAGGCTGGCATTGGCTTCGATGTCTTCGGCCAGCAACACCTTGAAGCTGCGCGGTGAAACATATTCGGCCGTGCCGCGCTGCGCCGATTGATAGAGACAGCCGGGGCCGACGCTGTTGTCCGGCAGGCTGGCGGTAAAATGGAAGCTCGAACCGATGCCCAATTGACTTTCCACCCATATTTTTCCGCCCATCATTTCGACAATTTGCTTACTGATGGTGGTCCCCAGGCCACTGCCGCCAAAACGCCGACTGGTGGAAGCATCGGCCTGCGAAAACGGCTCGAAGATTCTGGCGGTTTGCTCCTCGGTCATGCCGATGCCGGTATCGCTGATCGTAAAATGCAGCAGGTTGGGGCCATCGCCGCGGTTGACCTCGACGCCGATGCGCCCGCTGTCGGTGAATTTTACCGAGTTGCCGACCAGATTTAGAATCACCTGCCGCAAGCGGTCGGGGTCGCCGACCACGTATTGCGACAAGTCCGGCGCGAGCTTCAACTCGATCGACAAGCCTTTTTCCGAGGCCCTAAGGCCTATGGTTTGCAAGGCCTCTTGCAAGGCTGAGGTTAAATTGAAGCAAACCGCTTCCAAGCGCACTTTGCCGGCTTCGATTTTGGAAAAATCCAGAATATCGTTGATGACATTCAGCAAATGCCGGCCGGAACTGAGGATGGTATTGACGTGCTGGCGGGCGTCGGAAGGCAGATTCTGATTTTGCAGCACCACTTCCGCAAAGCCGATGACGGTATTCATCGGCGTACGGATTTCATGGCTCATGTTGGCCAGAAAATTGGCCTTGGCCTTGGCGGCGGCTTCCGCAGCGTCCTTGGCCTGTCGCAATTCTTGTTCGGCGCGTTTTTGCGCGCTGATGTCGGACATGAAACCGACAAACAAATGCCGCCCCTCCGCCAGCACGGCATGGCCGACCGCCAGATTCGCCGGGAAGACTTCGCCGTTTTTGCGCAGCGCGGTGATTTCCCGCTCGAAACCAATGATCTTCGATTGCTGCGTGGTCAGAAAGCGTTGAATGTAGCCGTCGTGCGCGGAGGCGAACGGCTCCGGCATCAACATGGCGACATTACGGCCCACCACCTCTGCGGCACTCCAGCCGAACAGGCGTTCGGCGGCCGGGTTGAACATGCGGATGGCGCCTTCGTTGTCGATACTAATGACGCCGTTGGCCGCGGTCTTGACGATGGCTTGCACCTCGGTAGTCGCCGTCGCCACCATGTCTTCCAGATGCTCACGATAGCGTAACAACTCGGCTTCGGCGGCCTTGCGTTCGGTGATGTCGGCGATGGAACCCACCATCCGGTATGGCCGGCCATTGCTGTCGCGCAAGGCCTCGCCTCTATCCAGCACCCAGCGGTAGCTGCCGTCTTTATGCCGCAAACGTAGCTCGGTGGCGTAACGTTCGCCGTATTCCAAATGCTTGCGGAAGGCTTCGCTGGCGGTCTTTTTGTCGTCGGGATGAATCAGCTCGAAAAAAATCGACTCGACATTCGGCAGCTCGCCCTCGCCGTAACCCAGGATCTTGTTCCAGCGCGGCGACAGGTAATATTGGTGCTTGTCGATGTGCCAATCCCAAATGCCGTCATTGACCGCCCCCTCGGCCAACATATAGCGCTCCTGGCTGATCAGCAATTCTTGGGTGCGCTCCGCCACCTTCACTTCCAGATTATGCCGGGCATCGGCCAGCGCATCGGTCATGTGATTGAAGGAGCTGGCCAATTCGGCGATTTCATCGACACCTCTGACCTTGACCCGCACCGATAGATCGCCGTCGCGTATCTGCCTCGCGCTCTGAGTCATACCAAGAATGGGGCCAATAATGCGCCTGGCCAACGCTCTGGCGATCAGCGTCGTCAGGACGATGAACACCGCGACCGCCGCCACCAGCTGCATTTCCATGGTGCGAATCGGTGCAAAGGCTTCGGCTTGTTCGATATGCGCCATGATGCAGCCGCCACCAAGCTCTGGAATATGCCGAAAGCCATGAATGACGGCCTTGCCTCGATAGTCCACATCCAATGCTTCGCTATCTTGCCGGCTCAGACAGGCCTGCATCGGCCGCGCCGAAATGGGATGGCTGTTGCCCTGGCCGGCGGCATAACGCGCTTGGCTGATAAAAAAGCCTTCGCCGTCGGCGAGAAAGGTTTCGCCGGACTTACCGAGATCGTGATCGCCGACAAACAGTGGCTGCAACAAGCTTACGGGATAGATTACCGCCAACCGCCAGGGCATAGTTTGATTGCTGGCAAGGACGTAATAAGAGCGGGGCTGATCCAGTGAACGTGGGCTGATGCCGGCCAATTGGCCGGGCTGAAATTCGCCGAGTTCCGCGCTCGACTGCATCGCCGTGCCGACGCCTATACCTTGCTCCGGGGCTTCGCGACGAAAAAATAATGCGCCGGAGGCACCTTCGGTCAGCAAATAATCCTCGAGTAAACCGCTGACACAGCCCCTATCCAGACTATCGACGGCAATGCATTTCACCAGTACATCGGCCAGAAAAACATTGGCCCGGTTATTGGCACGCTGCAAAACCAGATTCAATTGCTCATGCCGGCTCTGCGCAATGCGGCCGACAATTTCGATGCGTTCGCTGCGGATATTATCGACGGTGAATCGATACGCCATCCAGCTGACCACCAGCGTCGGCAGCAAGATCAACAACGACAGCAAACTGATCAGACGTTTTTGCAACATGTTGGCTCCTGCTGGTTAGATAGAGCGTTTTCGCGCCTAGATGGCATTTATTTAGGCCGATTATGGCTCATATTAAGGTTGCCATTGACTGGGTAATTGTCAACACAACGCAATGCTCGACTCCGAAAGCAGCGCAATAATTCCATGGCGTCTGCAATTGTCCATCTCAGGCATGGGGTTGGTAATGGCGGGCAGGCTTTCGACGCCATCCGTAACAGATAAGTCAGCGCTTAATGCTACAATCGCCAACCTTTTCAACCTAATCACCCCAAGGCTATCGCCATGCAATTTAACCGAATCACTGCTATTGCCCTCATCCTTTTTTCCTGCGGCGCAATGGCGGACGTGCCGCTGACGAAAGCCGAGCTTCTGGGCACATGGCAAATCAATAAAGAATCCGTCAACAGCGACGGCAGCAATGCCCGCGGCCTGAATACCACTTGGACCTTCAAGGAAGACGGCACCCTGGAAGGCATTTCCGAAGAAAACGATGCCAACGCACGGATCAATCAATTACGCGCCGTGCTCAATTACAGCGTCGACAACGGCAAACTGGTCAAACAAGCCGCGGCCGGCCGTTCGAAAATGGAAACTTGTGCCGCCATCGAAAAAGAAGGCGCCAAAATGACCTTGAAATGCCCATCGATCTATTTCTTCATGACCAAGAAATAAGGCTATTCCCACTCTATCTCAGGGCTTGCGGCTATCGCAGGCCCTTTTTTATGCCGCTCGCAAACCGCATCGCCCCCATCAGGTGGTTTGAATTTGCGACACACCTTTGCATCATCCTAAGAGGCAACAAATTTTGAGTTTAAGCAGTTATCACTCGGTAGATCGCCAACAATTGGCTAAAGACATCAGCCAACTCCACCGACAAGCCCTGGTCGACATCGGCCCGGAAGACTACAAGCACATGAAACGCATGGAACGCTGGGGCAAGGCTTGCACTGTCCTCGGCTATGCCACGGCCTGGATCTTGCCCAACCCTATTTCCGCGCTGCTGATCAGTCAGGGTAGTTTCACCCGCTGGACCCAAGTCGCTCATCCGGTGGTACATAGAGGCTACGACAAACTAGAAGACGCCGGTGCTAATTACCGCAGCAAACGCTTCGCGCAAGGCTGGCGGCGCTTTCTGGACTGGCCGGACTGGATGACGCCCGCCGGCTGGCATCACGAACATGACGTGCTGCACCATTACAGCTTGGGCGAAATATTCGACCCCAATAACGCCCAACATAATATGGAATGGCTGCGGCAATCGAGCCTGCCGATGTGGCTGCGTTATGTCATCGTCGCGCTGTTCTCTGCGGTGTGGAAAGTCAGTTATTACACGCCGCGCACCCATAAAGAGTTGCACCTGAACCAAGCCAGACAACAAGGCAAACCCGCACCGGCCATGACCCGCATCGGTGCCTGGAGTCTGTTCACCCCGCAAGGCCGCTCGATGTGGCTGGAAAGCGTTCTGCCTTACACGGCTTACCGTTTTGTGCTGCTGCCGTTGCTGTTTTTACCGTTGGGCGCCGTAGCCGTCACCAACGTGCTGCTGAACTCGCTGATGGCGGAAGCTTTTACCAATATGCACAGTTTTCTGGTGATGATCCCCAACCATGCCGGCGACGATGTGATGATGTTCGATGAAAAGGCCAAAGGTAAGGGTGAGTTTTACCTACGGCAGATTTTAGGTTCGGTAAATTATCCAACCGGCTCCAATTTCAACGACTTTTTCTACGGCTGGCTGAATTATCAGATCGAACACCATTTGTGGCCTGATTTGCCGTTGAGCCAGTATCAAAAACTGCAGCCGCAGGTTAAGGAACTGTGCCGCAAACACAATATCCCCTACTGCCAGCAATCGGTTTTCAAACGCCTGCTGAAAGCCGTGGACGTCATGGTCGGCAAAACCTCGATGCTGAGGCCTGTTGCGGGCTAGATCATTCGGCACTCTGCCCGTTTGTCGCGGCTGAAGGGTTTATTTAATCCGTCTGCAACGTATGCCTCAAGGCGGGACGGGGAATATTCCTCGTCCCAAACGTTTCAAACCAATCTCGAGGAAAGACAAAGGTTTGGGGCGGATTGAGCTATCCACCCGGCATCCGCTGGAAGTTTTGGAAATGGGGCCAGTATGTTTTCGGATATGGTAAAGCGGGTTTGAAACGTTCAGTCCGGGGTTAAAAACCCCGGACCGCCAAACAAATTTGGGTAGGTCATACCTATTAGATTTACAGAATAAAGCCGCCGTCCCTGGCACCAGTCCATGTGCTTACATGCACATGCCTCCCCCCATGGTGTTCCAGGTTTGCGGCGCCACACAGACTTTTACGCTCACCGCTTGAGTCGCTTCGGCATTAGCGGAATCGGTAACGTTGACGGTAAAACTCGCGGTCCCGTTATTGCCGGTGACTTTTTTCGCCGTCCAGGTGATTAAACCGCTTGAGCTGATCGCCATATCCGCGGGGGCATTGAGCAAACTATAAGTAAACGTGGCATTCGCGGGTGTAGCGGTCACTTGGTAGCTGTAACTCGCTCTTTCATTGAGCCCCAACACCGTAGAGTGTGAGGTGATGGTCGGGGCTTGGTGTTGCGGCAGGGTTCCGTTACCGCTGACTTCACTGACATAAGCCGTACCGCATTTGTCCGCTCCGGCTGGTGAGCCAATACAGCTGGTTTGTATGCTGTGGCAAGTATCGCAGCCGATAGGCGTGCCGGCGGCAACTTTGATTACCTTGGATTTGAAACCGGCCTTTTTAAGCTTGGCAAAATCAAAGTCACTAAAGTCGAAGACTCTATCGACCGGTGTTTTTGACAGCCGGGTGCCTTTGTGGTCATTGCCGTGGCAAGCCGCACATTGATCCTCACCGGCTTTACCTTTTATTTTGGCGTAGTTGTTATGCCAGCCGCCATAAGTACTGCCGTCAATGCTGGTCGTGTCCGTGGGGGCTTGCGAAGATTTCCACCAGTAAGGATCGTTGATCGGATGGGTATTATGCGGCCCGCCCAAAACGCCGGAATCCGGTTTTAGATCGGTCATGAATTTACCGCCGTCCAAGTCTTTCATATATTTGAAAGAATCCGCCGTGTGACAGACGTTACATTCAAGAATACTGCCTGTGTGTCCCTGCAACTGCATGGCCGTGACGTTATCGTTGGCATTAGGGTTGCGATTCGGCCAAATAGCATGTGCCGCTCCGTGACAAGCTGAACATGGCACATTGCCGTGACTGTCTTTACCAAACCGGAATAATGGCGCATCAAACGTCACCGGCACATCGCTTGTAGTGGTCTCCATGGTTACAGGGTCCATTGAAACGGGAACGGTTGTTGTAAAGCTCATCTGATAATTGGTGAGCGGTGCGGCTGAGAACCTGACGGCATCGACATTGCTTCTGTCTATGACACGAGGACTCGCCGAAGGATCTTGATCATCAAAAGCCCGACGCATTACGCCAGCGCTGTAATAGCTGCCCTGACCGTCTTTGCCGACGTTAACATTGCCGGTATGGCAAGACGCGCAATCGGGGTTGTCAAACCAGGCCAAGCGGTAGTCGCGCAAATCCGTGGAACCCAGTTTGCTTTGGTCCTTGGTAAAGTTTTTAGGGTAGGCTTCACCAACCGCCAACATATCGCCATGGCAGTCATAACAGGTTACGCCGACCGTGGCCATGCGGTCGCGGTAATGCGCTTCGCGCTCGCCCTCGTGACACTTCAAACAGTTCTCCTCCATCGGCAATTGCTTACCGCTGGCTTTGTCGAAAATCGGAAAGAGACTGGTATCGTTAGTATTATTTTGGCCATTGTTCTTCCAATCCCAACGTGCGTAAATGCCGCTGGCTTGGCGTTTGATGTCAGTCTTGTTGGCATCATTCCATTGTAATTCGCCATGAAAACGATGCAGGGAAATGGTGTAATTCGGATCATACATCATGCTAGAGGGATCATGATCGACCCCGTCCCACCAGGTGTCGGGACCGACACCGAAGTTCACAAATCGCTGTGGCGTAGCATGACAACCCGAGCATTGAACAGGGCCATCGACGTCAACCGGGTCGGTAAGGCTAGTTGGACTAGTCCAATCCTTGCTCCCGTATAGCGAAAATCTCTGAGTGTCGATTCCATCATAAAAATCATGTACCCCGGCAAGGTTCAGCGCCGCAGCACGCTCCTGATCGTGGATATTGTTGGGGTCACCACCAAAATCGGCTGGCGCGAATAACTGAGGTTTGTCGACCGGCGTTAAATCTGTCTTCATTTTTCCGGTCGGGGTACTGGCGAAAGCCTCCTTGGTATAAGGTGCGTTCGGGTTGGCGCCAATCTTACCTTTCGCGTGACAACCACGGCAGTGAAAATCCCGTCCCGCAGTCTTCACGGCGTCCGTGGTCGCCATGACATCACCTCCCACTTTCGCCTGCACCCTGAACAACGGGTATGGATTGACCCTATTTTGGTCATCCACCCCAGACAACGGCAGCATCCTCACTTCGTGTAGATTTGAGTCGGTGTTGTCCTGGCCGAAAGGTTGGGGTTCGTTAACGTTATAGGGATCGGCTTTGCCGGGCATAAAGCTGCCATTGACGTTTGGATCATTCTGTTTTCCTACGCCTACAATGTAACCTTCATCGGGATAAGGCTTCACCGACTCCTCAAGAGGGCTAAAAGGATAGTTGGAACCAAACGCTGCCCAAAAATGGCGCTTGTACTCCGGCGACTGCATACTCGTATCACGCGCGCTGTATTTCTCCCACAACTGTGACTTCTGCACCGTCGCCGTCATCATCGGCGAAAACTGCAGAATGTCGCTGCTGAGCGGCCAATTTTGACTCGTGGAGTTGATAGAATCAGGGCCGACCGGATCGTTTGGATTGGAGGCGGCGGAATAAAAAAGCTGAACATCAGGCGCTTGAACAACAGGCGGCCTGAGCGCTTTCTTGTACACCACGGCCTTGATGTTATGAATAGCCGGCGACGTCGAATTGTAAATATCCGGCATGAAGTTGGCATCCGAATCCATTTGCATCGTCCAGTCTTCAAAAGGCATGACGACATAGTCATCTGCTTTGCCCAATAATTCACTCCCCAAGTTCTGCGGTGTTTCTTCTGCAACTTTAGGCAGTAAATCGTTAGGAGGAGATCCTACGACCACATCGATGACATCTTCACAGCGATATTGCTTGCTTTCCATCGCCGCCACGCTACCGTCTACCGCACTGAAATGCACCCGGTAATGGCTGTTGTCGCGGATGAATTTTACGGTGGCACTGGTGCCGGAGGGGCGTTTGTAGTTGTCGACAGCCGGATTGCTACTGTCCGCTTCCCCCATGACGCCACCGCTGAAGTCCCATTCATATTTGGGCTGGGCATTTTTGTTACTGAACTTGGCCATGGCGCTAAAGTTGACATCCTTGTTGGCGTCGACATGGATGGCATTTGGATTGTTTACGCCATTGGCTGCGGTGATCTGACATGTTGGCAGAGCCTTGCATTCCTTATTGGGATTACCCTTGACGGCTTTGACAATTTCCAGGTTGCCCGCCTTTGCTCGCAACGAACATGGAATGACGGCCAATTGTTTGCCATCGATAGTCAGGCTAAACGCCGTTGCAGTCGTCACTCCCAGCCGTCTGCCTTCGAGATCATTTATCTCGATTTCGGTACCGGCTGGGCTATTTTTTAACACCCCAGTGATTATCAATTGATTGGTCTTTGCCGACCAACTGGCTTTCTTTATGGTTAGGGAGGGCTTGGCTACGGCGATAGCTTCAAAGCTAAGCAAACTTAAGAGTATCAGCAAAAACAGCCCGCGAAACCTGTGTTTTAGATGATGCACGACTTGAGGCGAGACAAATGAGCCCAAGCTATTTATCAGATGCGACCATTTTGCAAATAATAGCCAGGTCGTTCCAAGCGGGAATTGATGTTGATGCATTTTGCCCCCGGGGCATAAACTTAAAACGTTTTATTTGCACGTTTCACACCAATCCTATGTTTCATCTGTATTTCAAATGGTTATCAATCCGCTGAGACTGTCTAACTGCCAGCCTGACATGCCATATAACAAAGTTAAATTATTAATTTAGGTTATCTAACACAATTACAGATTAAACCTTGAGACGTAGCCGTACCGGTCGAGTAAAGATATTGAGCTGGTTGCAAAATAACCAGTAGCCGCAAAAGGCAAAAAAAAGCCCCGAATGCCAAAGACATTCGGGGCTGAGGAATAAACAGATTAACTGCTTAACAACGAGGGAGGTACAACAAAACTAACATCAGGCGCGGAATTTGCCGCCAAAATCAAGGTTACTGGAAATGGTCGCGGCGCCGAACAGCAGAGTTGACAGGATGAACTCGCCAGACATGAAGCCGAACACTCCGGTTGTAAAAAACACACTGGTAAGAATGTCTCTATACAAGTTATTGGGTTTGTTCATTTTCGCTCCTAGACTGAATACAGTCGGGAAATTGAAGACGACTTAACTATAACTCAATCGAATTTATTCACAATACCCAGCAATGTTTATGCTTTGTTTCTTTTTAAGAAACAATAAGACATCAGTCTGTCATAATTGTTTAGTAGCCCGCTAGGTTATTGAAATAACGACAACAATCCGTCGCGATGCTGTTTGGGCAGCACAAGCCTCACGTCCACTTTGTCGGCAAAAACCTGGGAAATAATTTCACCATTGAACTTTTTCAGATGGTATTCGAGCGCCTGGAGCTGGTTGTAATCCAGTTGTAACTGCAATTCCACCTGCTCGATGTAATCGATGATTTCGGCAATGTCTATCGTTTGCCTGGCGATATTGCCGTAAGCACGAGTCAAGCCGCCGGCGCCGAGTTTGACACCGCCATAATAGCGAATGACCGCGACCAGCAAATTAATCAACTGCTTGCCTTCCAGATGCTGAAAAATCGGCTTGCCGGCGGTGCCGCTGGGTTCGCCGGCATCGTAGAAACGACAGATAAGGCCACTCGGCGTTTGAATCCGATAGGCGTAGACGATATGGCTGGCGTCGGGATGTTGTTCATAGAGTTTTTTGAGCGTCAACAACGCTTCGCGCTCACTTTGAGCAGGGCTAATGGTGCCGATGAAGCGGGATTTTTTGATGATTTCTTCGTATCGGCCGGGCTGAGTGACTATTTTCATCACAGCAAACGGTTGATGAGCGGATGTTCTCGCAGCAGGCGTTCGCGAAATGCTTCGATAGCCGCCTCGTCATGACGCTGTTGACGGGGAATGTCGACATCAACGTCTTCCAGCAAACGCATCGGCGAGGCTGACAGGAAGATCAAGCGGTCGGCCAAGGCAATGGCCTCTCGCAAATCGTGACTGACGAATAACACGGTATGCGGCCGATGTTGCCACAGCGCATACAATGACGCCCGTACCTGACGGGCATTCGCCGCATCCAGCGACACGAAAGGTTCGTCCAGCAGCAAAATGTCCGGGTTCACCGCAAAGGCGCGAATGATCGCCACCCGCCGCTGCATCCCCAACGACAACCGCTGCGGATATTGATGCTGGGCATCCAGCAACTGCATTTCGGTCAGCAGGCTGTCGATTAACGCTGTCGGCGGCTGGCCGTCGAATACCAGCTCGATGTTTTGCCGAACCGTACGCCAGGGCAGCAGCCGCGGGTTCTGAAATACATAGCCGATCTTGGGTGGGCGGTGGCTGTCGTCGGTGACGATGCTGCCGTCGAAGGCCTTATCCAGGCCGGCGATCATGTTCAGCAGCGTCGTCTTGCCGCAACCGGAGGGCCCCACCAGGCAAACAAACTGATTGCCCGGAACGCTGAGCCTGAAATCGGCAATCGTTTGCTGGCCAAGATGGCCGTCGCCGGCATGATAGCTTTTATTAACGATGTTGATCTCTAGCCCGCTCATCGCCGCCACCGCAGACTGGTTCTGTCCATCGGTTTCAGCAGCAGCAGTTCGATTAACTGAATCACCGCGACGAAGGCGAAGCTATAAGCCAGCAAACTGGCGACGTCAAACAATTGAAAGAACAGGTGTAACTGATAACCCATGCCATTGCTGCGCCCCAGCAATTCCACCACCAGAATGATTTTCCAGATCAACGCCAAGCCGGAGCGGGTAGCGGCCATCACATAGGGATGCAGTTGCGGCCAGATCACATGTACAAAGGTCTTGCGCTTGCCGAAACGATAACTTTGCGCCATTTCCAGCAAGTCTCTGTCCAGGGCGCGGGTGCCTTCGCGTATGGTCACCACCACATTCGGCACCTTGTTGATCACCACCGCCGCAATCGCCGCGGATTCCACCAGGCCAAACCAGACATAACAGAGAATGATGGTCACCAAAGCTGGCACATTCAGAAAAATCACCAGCCAGTTATCGAAGAAGGCATCCACGCTCGCGTTTCTGCCCAACAACACGCCGATGGCGCAGCCCAACAGCATGGCGATGACGAAACTAACCAGCAATCTTAATAAGGTCACGCCCAAATGAAACGGCAATTCGCCGCTAACGCAAGCCTGCCAGAAAACCGACGCCACCTTGGCCGGCAGCGGCAGGCTTGGGCTGCTTACCGCCATGGCCAACAATTGCCACAATCCCAGCAAAACCAACAAGGAAAGAGCTGCCAGCCATTGGCTGCGGAACTGCAAACGGCGTGCTTGCATCAATCCGCCGACCAGAACGTTCCATTGGAAATATGTTCGTTCTTGTCGGTCAACTTGTTACTGCCGACCTTACGCAGCCATTGGTAAAGGTCTTCCGCAGCCTGCTGCTTGCCGGCATTCCATTGCTCCACCCGACCCTCGCAATAACTGCGGCGTAATTGTTGCCGAGCTTGAGCGTCTTCGGTTTCGGTCAATGCGGCAATGTTTTGCCAGGCGGCATCGGATTCGCACAAGCGATTGCGGGCTTGCTTGGTCAATTTGAAGAAGGTTTGCAGCGCGGACTTATGTTGCTCCGCCCAAGCAGCTTTAAACACGTACCCCATATTCGGCAGGGCTTCGTTGATTCCAAGCTGGCGAACCAATTCTTCGCCGCTCAACAGCTGCCGATAGCCTTGCGGTTGCAGGCGGGCGGCAAAATGCCAATAGGTCAGCAAGGCATCGATGCCGCCGCTGGTCAGTTGTTGGTTCAGCAATGGCGGTGCGCCGTAAACCTTTTCCACGCTGGTGTTCAAATCCAGCCCCTGCTTTTGTGCCAACGCCTGCAAGAGCAGCCAGTTTTTGTCCAGTTCGCCACCGGCGACGCCGAGTTTCTTGCCCTTCAAATCGGCCAAAGTCTTAATCGGACTATTGGCCGGCACCAACAAACTGCCGGAAACATCCGAATAAGGATAAAAGGTTAGATCGCTGCCGTCGCCGCGCATGCTGGACACCCAAATCCAGTCGGAAATGATGATGTCGACGTTGCCAGCCTGCAACGCCACCTTGCCGGCCTGTGGATTGGCAGTGGTCACGCTCTCCAGCTCGATGCTGGAACCGTTCAACAAGCCCTCGTTGCGGATTGCTGCCAATTCCCACGCCAAGGTGCCTCCGGCCATTACTCCCAGGCGAATCTTGCTGGCTTGCTCGGCCACGGCCAGACCGGAAAACAAGCTTAAACCAACCCATAACATCCCACTCAATTTCATCGTCGATTCCTCGCCTAGCGGTTAAAGAGCTGATTTTAACGCAGCGACTGGGGTTTCTGGAATTTGAGACCAGCCAAATCTGCTGTTGACTACGACACTTAGCAACATCTTGAACGATTGGCAGCCAAGATCTGCTTCAAAAGCAACAAAGAGGATTGATACTTGCCAAGAATTAATGACGTGGTAATTAACTGAGAAAATTCACGACTGTATCAAAATTAGACTGCAACTCGCATTGGAGAAATATTGTCTAATATGCTTACGTGCCATAGTGGCAGGTAAAGGATTCACCCGTGATTTTTGATAATTTAATGAGGTAAAAAATGAATAAAAGAGCGCTATTTTCGGCGGTATTGATAATAGTTACAGGCAGTGCGGCAAAAAATGTATTTGCTACACAACAGCTCAAGAATGCCACCGGCGCCAACAGCTGCGATGTTTGCCACACTACTAAATATAGCGGCTCAAAAGAAAATCTAAAATCTAACGCCAGGGCGGCTTGGAATGACGGCACCCTACAGGCTTTTGTCGATGCCAACAATACACCTGCCCCTGTGGCTAACACAGCCAAACCTATACTTAATCAAATCGACACCAGTTACGACGTCGAAGTAGGTCAGCCCCTCGAGACGATTGTTCTTGCAGTCAAGGATGCCGACGAAAATCCTGTCGATTTAACGGTAAAACCGATTCCTGTCGGCGCGGCTATCACAGATGACGTTAACTCAACCTCTTCTCTGCAAAAATTTGATTTCAATTGGACCCCTACTCTTGGTCAGGAAAACAAGGCATACAAACTCAAATTTACTGCCAAGGAAAACGATACCCGCCAAAAATACAGCTCGAATTCGGTAAAAACTACAATTCGCGTCTGGCCCGCGGGTAACAGGGATCAAACATCCATTAAAAACTTCAAGTTGTCCTCAGCGAAGTGGACAAACGGTAAGTTGTCTTTGAAAGGTACTATTCAGTTCAATAAGTTACTGACCAAAGAAGAAAAAATCGCCTATATGCTCAATGCCCCCACCATGAGCTTCGCCTTGAATCAAGGCATTCCTGTGGAACTAGGCGGGCAAGGTCTTGGTGCAGAAATTGTCAATTTGCCGACCATGATTGCAACGCCATCCGGTGGCTGGTCCATCGCCGACATTGATTTACCGGCACAGCCGGCATTTGATTGTTCAGTGACCATGGACTTCGAAGGCGCAAAAGCGGCTCGAAAAATCTCAGGCGCACCAAAAGACTGCATCGCCACACCGTAACTCAACAGGCGTATAAACCGAAAAGGGGCAGATTGTTCTGCCCCTTTTTTTGCCTAAGTGTTGATGGGCTTTTGCTAGTCCACCTGCGGATTGTACTTTGACGATCAATACCGGTATCCCAAATTACATTCCCCCTGCAACCTGTTGCCCAGCGAATTGTCATAAGTGACCAAAGGATTGGCATCCATGCCGCAATTGACGTTGACGGCACGTTGTTTTTGAGACGGGTTTGTCGTTTGCGTGTCACTGCCGTTTGCCGCCACTGATTCGCTGGTATTGGTAGCAAGCCAGTGGTCAGACAAGGTCAATACTAATGGGTTGTGCTGTGTAGCTTTTGCCGTAGCCGCCGGTGCGGCTATGGTCACCGAAGATAATACAGACAGCAGCAATACGCCGCAAAAGCGGGTGCAAAGCGGTTTCAGAGTTGAAAAATCCATAGTTTTCATGATTTTCTCCTGTTCCGATTTTTTTAGATAAGCTTTAGCCAGAAACACCAAAAATTCAATAATTAAGACGAATAATTTAAGCTTTGACCTTAGCGAATGTTTTAGAGTACGACTGTCAAAAAGCAGTCAGATTGCCTCAATTAATATCCGAGCATAAATGATGCCAATGCCCAGCAAGGCAATGGCGCTGTGGTAACATTCATCCATTGACTGATTTGCTGCACCGATGACTGATTTTATTGATGTTCCTCGTCTTGTTGACCGTTTTGGCCGGGTGGTAAATTACCTGCGGGTATCGATCACCGACCGTTGCGACTTCCGCTGCCTGTATTGCATGGCGGAAGAAATGACCTTTTTACCGCGCAATCAAATCCTGACGCTCGAAGAAATTCATTTCATCTGCCGAGCCTTCGTCGAACTTGGCGTCGGCAAGATTCGGGTGACCGGCGGCGAACCGCTGGTGCGCAACGGTGCCATCGGCCTGTTGCAGCAACTCGGCCGGATCGACGACTTGCAAGAACTGGTTATGACCAGCAACGGCTCCAAACTATCCCAACTCGCCAACGAAATTCGTGCTGCCGGCGTCAAACGTATCAACATCAGCCTGGACACGCTGGACCCGGACAAATTTAAAGCCCTGACCCGAACCGGCAATCTGCAAACTGTACTGCAAGGCATCGCCGCCGCCAAAATGGCCGGCTTTCAACGCATCAAAATCAATGCCGTAATCCTCAAAAACCGCAACCACGATGAAGTGTGCGACCTGGTGCAATTCGCGGTGGATAACGGCATCGACATTAGCTTTATCGAAGAAATGCCGCTGGGCACTGTCGACGGCCACAATCGCGGCGCGGCCTTTTACCCCAGCGATCGCATCAGAGAAGATTTACAGCCGCGCTTCGCCTTGCAAGCGCTGGCCGAAAAAACCGGCGGGCCGTCGGAGTATTTTCGAGTAGCCGGCAGCAGCAGCCGGGTAGGATTTATCTCCCCGCACAGCGCCAATTTTTGCGGCAGCTGTAACCGCGTGCGCTTGACCGCCGAAGGCCAACTGTTGTTATGCCTCGGCAACGAGCACGCTGTCGACCTTAAAGCGGTGGCGCGCCAATTTCCCGGCGACATGTTGCGCATGAAGCAGGCTATTATTGACGCAATGCAAATCAAGCCAGAAAAACACGAATTTAACATCCACGAACAACCGGTAATTTTGCGGCGCATGAACGCCACCGGTGGCTAAAACGGAGGCAGCAATGTCCGATAACAAAGCATTTCACATCATCGCCGAAGCGCGCCGCTACAAGGAAGATCGGGAAAAAGGCTACCGCGAGCAGGCATTAAAACTCTATCCGTGGATTTGCGGACGCTGCGCCCGGGAGTTCGATCATAAAAACCTGCGCGAACTCACCGTGCATCACGTCGACCACAATCACGATAACAACCCCAGCGACGGTAGCAACTGGGAACTGTTGTGCCTGTACTGCCACGACAACGAACATCAGCGTTTCGAAGAGCAGGTGCGCTACGGCGGCAAGGACAATTCCAGCGGACAGGCGCCGGTCGCCACCTTCAATCCCTTTGCGGATCTGAAAAAAATGATGCAGAAATAGCCATGACCAAGTGTTCATGGGCGCTGGGGAGTGCCGCTGAAGAGCATTACCACGATACCGAGTGGGGCGTAGCGCTGCACGACGACCGAAAACTGTTCGAGTTTCTGATTCTGGAAGGCGCCCAAGCCGGCTTGAGCTGGCGAACCATTCTCAACAAGCGCGACGCTTATCGCGCGGCATTCGATGATTTCGACGCCGAGAAAATCGCCGCTTACGACGACATCAAAATCCAAGATTTGTTGGTAAACCCCGGCATTATCCGCAATCGCCTGAAAATTCATGCCGCCGTCGCCAATGCCAAAGCCTTTCTTCAAGTGCAGCAAAGCCACGGTAGTTTCGACCGCTACATTTGGCAATTTGTCGACGGCAAGACCCTGCAAAACCACTGGCAAAGCCACCAACAATTACCGGCGTTTAGCGCCGAATCGCTGGCAATGAGCAAAAGCCTGCAAAAACTCGGCTTCAAATTCGTCGGCAAAACCATTTGTTACGCCTTCATGCAAGCAGTCGGCATGGTCAACGACCATGTCGTAAGCTGTTACCGTCATGCCGAATTGACCCCGCCATGAGCGAAATCGATGCCGCCCGATTGCAAAGCCGCTGCGATGCCTTGATCGAGCAGCAACAAAGCCTGTTGATGGCAACGCTTTCGCCTACCGGAGAAGCGGACATCAGCTATGCACCCTATCTGCGGCACGACGGCGTTTTTTACATTTTTATCAGCCAGCTGGCGCGGCACACCCAAAACCTGCTCGCTCATCCTCAAGCTTCATTGCTATTCATAGAACCGGAAGCATGCGCCCAAAACCCGTTTGCCAGGCAACGCCTGACTTTGCGCTGCAGCGCCCAGGTCATCGCCAAAAGTCAGGCCGACTATGATCATCGCCTCGCCGAAATGACCGAGAAATTCGGCCCCACCGTAGAACTGCTGCGAGGCTTGCCGGATTTCCATTTGCTCGCGCTAACGCCGCAAGATGGACTGTTCGTCGCCGGTTTCGGCAAGGCCATAGCGGTCGATCACTATGGCCACTTGCAAATCCCTACCTCCCCGGTAGAGCCATAAATCCCGATGCGCGAGTCTTCCCGCTTGATATGGCTGAACCTACAGGTAGCCTGCGGCTATTTTGTCGCCGGTTATCTGGGAAATTTTTTTTCGGCCCCGCCCAGCAATGCCAGTCCGATCTGGCCCGCCGCGGGCATTGCGCTGGCTGCATTGCTGATCGGCGGCAACAGGCTGATTGCCGGCGTATTTTTCGGCGCGCTTGCCACACAACTCACCACGTTCTCCGGTAGCGACTTCGGTAATCGGCTGGTTGAAGTCTTTGCCATCGGGGGAATGGCCTGCATCGGAGCCTGCCTGCAAGCCGCTTGGGGCGCCTGGCTAATCAAGCGCTGGGTTGGCACACACAACCCGCTGATCGACGAGCGAAAAATTGCCCAGTTTTTTATCCTGATTGCCTGTAGTTGCGTTGTCTCCGCCAGCATCGGCATTGGCTCGCAGTTTTACCGCAACTTGCTGGCGCTGGACGACGTATTCTGGAGCTGGGTGGTTTGGTGGGCGGGCGACGCCATCGGCGCAGTGATCTTTACGCCCTTGTTGTTTGTGTTTTACGCCGAACCGCGTTCCATCTGGCAAGCCAGGCGCCGCTATGTGCTGCACCCCTTACTATTTTCGTTGCTGACTGTGATTGCGGTGTTCGAATACGCTCAGCACTGGGAAAATCAACGCATGGACCAGTTGTTTCATCGTCAGGTGGAGTTACTGGGCAAAACCGTCAGCACCAGTTTGCACAATCATCTGGCGACAAATGTCGCCTTAGAAGCCTGGTTCGATAATAGCAACACCGTGGGCCGAGGCGAATTCGAGGCCTTTGTGTTGTCCATCGCCGATCCCCGTAACGAGCTATTGACTTGGATCCCCAAGGTAACGGCCGAACAGCGCAAACAGTGGGAAAACAGCAGCCAATTAAGCATACGTCGAAAAACGCCCGCAGGCGGGTTGGAAGTTGCCGAACGCAAAGGCGAATATTACCCGGTAACCTTTGCCGTACCTGCTGGCAACAAACTACTGCCACTGGGCTACGACGTCGGCGCCGATCCAGTCCTGGCGGCGCCAATGGCGCAATCAATGCGCACTGGCAAGACCCTGGCCATTGCCGGCAAGCAACTGACGCCGAACAAGCCTGGCAGCTTAAGCACCCTGATTTTTACCCCGGTTTATCATCGAAACGGCGGCTTGATTAGCGACGATGACCGGCAAAAGGCCTTTTCCGGCTTCATTGTGAATGCCTTCCAAATCGGCAAGGACGTACAGGCCATTTACGCTTGGCTGGGCCCACAAGAATTACAATTGCGGCTGGAAATTGCCGCCGGCGAGCAGCTGATTTACAGCAATATCCAGCCAGAAGAACTGCGTAACCCGGTGCTTTCGCAATTTAACCGCATTAAAGACATTGAATTTGCAGGGCGCCACCTTCGTCTGCGCCTGGTGCCAGCCGATGAATTTTTTCATCAGCAACAATCGGTCGCCACCGGCTGGCTGTTGCTCGGCGTGCTGTTGTTTTGCGGATTTATGAGCTTCGGCTTGCTGGTGCTCACCGGCCGTACGGCCCGTGTCGAAGAAATGGTTGAGTCACGGACTAAAGATTTATCCAAAATCAACCGCGCACTAAATCTGGAGATTGCCATTCGCCACCGCCAGGAACGCGAACTGCGCATCGCCGCGACCACTTTCGAATCTCACGACGCCATTATCGTCACCGATCCTGACGGCACTATTTTGCGCGTCAACAACGCCTTCAGCCAGATCACAGGCTACAGCGCCGAAGAAGTCATCGGCCGCAATCCGCGGCTGTTGAGCTCCGGCTATCACGACAAACACTTCTTCCGACAACTGTACGAGGCACTGGCGAAAAACAACCGTTGGCAAGGCGAGGTCTGGAATCGGCGTAAAAACGGCGAAATCTATCCCGAATGGTTAACGCTGACCGGGGTGCGCGACAACGACAACCGCTTGACGCATTATGTCGGCATTTTTTCCGACGTCAGCGAAAAAAAGGCGTCCGAGCGCGAAATTCACAATCTGGCCTTCTACGACCCGTTAACCACCTTGCCGAATCGGCGTTTACTACTGGAAAGGCTGAAACAGGAAATTTCGGCGGCCAAACGCCAGCGCTGTTACGGCGCGCTGTTTTTCTTGGATTTGGACCACTTCAAAACCCTGAACGACTCGCGCGGCCATCAAGTCGGCGACGAGTTGCTGATTCAGGTCGCCCAGCGCTTGACCGCCATTATCCGCGACGAAGACACTGCCTGCCGTTTGGGCGGCGATGAATTTATCGTGCTGATTCCGGGACGCTATCCCAAACTCCGTCAGGCCACCGACCATGCCGCGATGCTGGCCGAGAAAATTTTGGCCGCCATCAATCAACCGTTCGTGGTCCAAGGCAGCGAACTGCATTTCTCCAGTAGTGTCGGCGTCACCTTGTACCCTGAAACCGTTGAGCAACCTGAAGAAGTGATTCAGCAAGCCGACACAGCCATGTACCGTGCGAAGGCGAGCGGCCGCAACAGCATCAGCTTTTTCCGCCCCGCCATGCAGGAATCCGCCGATCGGCGTTTGACGCTGGAAAAGGAAATCCGCAAGGCCATGAGCGAACAGCAATTTCAGCTGTATTACCAACCGCAGGTGGACGACCTTGGCCAAATCGTCAGCGCGGAAGCATTGATTCGCTGGATCCATCCGCAGAAAGGCGTCATCTCCCCAGCCGAATTTATTCCGCTGGCCGAAGATACCCATTTGATTCTGCCCATTGGCGCGTGGGTATTAAATGAGGTCTGCCGCCAAATCAAAACCTGGGATCAGCAAGGAAAATATATCAGCCATGTTGCGGTCAACGTTAGCTCAAGGCAATTTCGGCAAGGCGGCTTCGTCCAGCAAATCAGGCAGGCTTTGGCCGAGTTCGAATTAAGCGCCGACCGACTGGTCATAGAACTCACCGAAGGCAGCGTCATTGAAAACATCGAAGACACCATTTCCAAGATGCAAGCCTTGCAAGCCATGGGCATCCGAATTTCCATCGACGATTTCGGTATCGGCTATTCATCGCTGTCTTATCTGAAAAGCCTGCCGCTCAGCCAGCTCAAAATCGATCAAAGCTTCGTCAAACATATCAACGACAGCAATGCGGCAGTCATCGTCGAAACCATCATCATCATGGCCAACAGCCTGGGCCTGAATGTCATCGCCGAAGGCGTCGAATGCCAAGAACACGTCGATTTCCTGCAAGCTAAAGGCTGCTTGCTCTACCAAGGCTATTTTTACAGCCACCCGGTGACAGCCGAGCAATTTCCTTTTCAGACCACATTCCCAACGCCAACGCAGCGGCAAACCAGTTAGCCGCTCACTCACGCGGTCCTATCGTTCCAGGGTACGATTCAAACTGAGGCGTTTTAAAAATGAAACGCTTCGCGAAACCTATTTTAGAAGTCGGTTCGCAGACCGACAGCCGCGATACTTTTCTTTGCTTGTCCAAAGAAAAGTATCCAAAAGAAAAGACACCCTGCATACCGCCTTGATCCTGCGCTTTACGAAAACCATCCATGGTTTTCGCCCTGCGGGCCAGCCTGTCGGCTGTTCAAATTTGCTCCTGGCAAATTTGTCGCTTTTGTCGAGGTTTTTTCGAAGGGGCTTCCCAGCCCCTGCGAAAAACGCGCGGCATCCCTGCCGCGCCCCTTCGGGCATTTCTCGACAAAAGCTCCGATGCTCGGGTCGGTATGAAGGGATTTAAAAACCAAGCCTTCGGCTTTAATCCGCTTCGCGACTTTTATGATTTCGCTTCAGCTTGAATCGCCCTATCCCTCACCACCAAACAACATCAAATGCCCCGTTTGCTATAATCGCGCATTTTTTGTGGCTGCCAAGGCCACAGTTTTCGCCGCGTAATCCCGCCGTCATGACTTTACTGCTCAAATACCTTTCGTCCTGCTGGTTTTTAAATAACCCAACCGAACTGACCCCGCCCAATTCCTTCATGTGGAAGAATGTGGCGTTTTATCTGATCTCCGGCTGTATCGTCGAAGGCTTGATTGCCGACCCGGCCGACGGCACGCTGGAAGTGCTGGGCCGCACCATCATGGCCTTCAGCACAGTAGCCTTACTGCTGTTGCTGGAAAAAAAATGGGAGTATTACAGCAGGCTGTACACCTCGATTTTCGTCTGCGAAAACTTCATCATGTCGCTGGCGGTACTGGCGGAAGTACTGGACCATTGGCTGGTCATGCAGCATTACCCGCACCGCGAAGAAGTCGGCATTAGCCTGGCGGTGTTTTTGGTGGCGTGGTATATCGCCATCGTCAGTTACATCTTCAGACGCTTTTTCAGCTACCCCGTCAGCGTCAGCTTGATTTACGCCTTCGGCTATTTCGTGATGACCTATGGCATTCCGATGCTGTTGATGGACATCTAACCCCGCCTCAACTTTTGCAAGCAGCTCATGGAATTTAAACTCAAAAACCGCGACGGCCAGGCGCGGCGAGGTCAATTGACCTTCGCCCGCGGCGTGGTGGAAACCCCGATCTTCATGCCGGTTGGCACCTACGGCACCGTCAAAGCCCTGACCCCGGAAGATCTGGAAGCCCTGGGGGCGCAGATCATCCTCGGCAACACCTTTCATTTAATGCTGCGCCCCGGCATGGAGGTCATGAAAGCGCACGGCGACCTGCACGATTTCATGCGCTGGCAAAAACCGATTTTGACCGACTCCGGCGGTTTCCAGGTCTTTAGCCTCGGCGCCTTGCGCAAGATCAGCGAACAGGGCGTCACCTTCAAATCGCCGGTCAACGGCAGCAAAATTTTCATGGGCCCGGAAGAATCCATGCAGGTGCAAAAAGACCTGGGTTCCGACATCGTGATGATTTTCGACGAATGCACCCCCTACCCCGCCACCTATCAACAAGCCGCCGATTCCATGCGGCTGTCGCTGCGCTGGGCCGAACGCAGCAAACGCGCCCATG